>Ga0123355_10000737_pt1 | contig 44564 bp, 47 predicted proteins | sample TergutEmb28metaG_3_FD_89872 | JGI IMG/M metagenome (GOLD analysis project Ga0123355, IMG submission 89872) | Embiratermes neotenicus P1 segment gut microbial communities from Petit-Saut dam, French Guiana - Emb289 P1 | ecosystem: Host-associated > Arthropoda: Insects > Digestive system > Gut ...
CGCCATAATCGTAGTAGACATAAAATCATCTGCAATCCCACTCGCCGCCTTGCCAACAATATTAGCAGTCGCAGGAGCAACCAAAAATAAATCCGCCGCCTTTGCCAAACTGATATGCTCTACATTCCACTCCCGCTTGTCGTCAAACATATCACAAATAACCCTGTTATTAGACAGAGTTTCAAATGTAAGCGGTGTCACAAATTCAGTCGCATTTTTGGTCATTACAACAAAAATTTGTGCCCCCAGTTTTTTAAGCCGAGACACAATTTCGCACGATTTATACGCCGCTATACCACCGCAAACACAAACGGCTATAGTTTTGCCTGCCAATAAATTCAAAAGCACTCCTCAATAAGCATTATCTAATCTTCAAAGGCAGGTCTAATCACATCATCTCTTAACTCTGTAGCGGCAAATGTGACAGCCGACTTTTCTTGCTCATTAAGCATTTCTTGTTTTTTATCAAGCAAAAATCTAGCCCTCTTAGTAATCAAACATACAAGAGCATATTTGCAATCCACTTTGTCTACCAATTTATCAATAGCTGGTTCTAATAACATTGTTTATTCTCCTAAAATATTTATAATAGTGTTACTGTGTTTTATCATCTTTGATTTCTCAGCCTTAATGATGCTTACCACAGAGTCTACAGCATCGTCAAGGTTATCGTTGAAAACTAAATAATCAAACTGCTTAAACTGTTCAATCTCACCTCTGGCGCCGTTTAGCCGGATTCGCAAACTTTCTTTTGATTCAGTACCTCTGTTTTTCAATCTATCTTCTAACATTTTCAATGTCGGAGTAATGATAAAAATCTGTATGCAGTCAGGATATTTTGCCTTTATTTGTTTTGCCCCCTCAACATCAATCTCAAACATTACATCATCACCATTTTCAAGCATTTTCATAATCGGCGCTTTTGGTGTGCCGTAATAATTTTGAAAAACGGATGCTGTCTCTAAAAAGTCGCCGTTTGCTATCATTTGCTGATATTCTTCTATCGTCTTAAAATAATAATTGACACCTTCAACCTCGCCCGTCCTGGGCTGCCTGGTAGTAACAGAAATAGACCGTTTAATAAACGACATTTTATCTAAGACGATATTATAAATGGTTCCCTTGCCAACACCGCTAGGACCGCTTATTACAAACATTAATCCGCTTGCTTTTTTCATTTGCATGAAAATATCATAACATAGCTAAAAATATTTTTCAAGCGTTTTTAATGATATTTTATAAAAAGATAAAGTAAAAAGTTTTGTATGATTCTAACACAAAATCCGTTTGTTATATTTATGTGCAACAGGAGAAAGAATCTTTTTTATATTGTCAACTATTTGACCCGCAAATGTAATTGTTTGGTCATGACTAACATATATAAGAAAAGAAAAATCTTTTGGAAACATTACGGATTCACACATTCTGCTATCATCAAATTCAACTTTATCACTCATCTCAAAATAATTTTCTCGCCACCAATAATACGATTGTTTGTTAATAGATAGATAAAAAACCTGCCCATATTTTTTAATTATGAAATCCTTTATATACTTTTCATAAATATTTATTGTACCTCTCATGATGAAAAAATTATCAGCTTTAGTTTCAATATCAATCAAAGGAATATAATGCTTTCCCGCACAATAATTATATTTGCTTTTTAGCTTCTTTATGGCATCTTCTTTTGTAATTCCTCCGATTATTTCGCTCCAAAAGCCAATCGCTTGGCTAATTATTAGGCAAAGATTTTCTCGGTCTTTTTTTGTGTATTGCAGCTCTTTTTTGTTTTTATACAAACTTTTCTCCATTTGAATTTCGGTTTCATTTTTGATAGGCGTTTTAGCGATGTATTCTTTGACAATTTTGCCTGCATTTGTGTTTTGAAAAAGTTTGTTATAAAGTTCGCCATACTTATGTTCGCTGCCTATAAAATCATAGCTAATTGTGTCTGTCGCATCTTGTGTTAAATTCCAAAAATCAAGAATTTCATTACTGCCAAAATCCTTGAAATTATTGTGTAATGCTTTAGAAATATTGTCAAAATCATAACTTTTTACTTCATCCGAATTGAAAATTACTTCATAAAAATTTTTACTTGAATTCACAAAAATGCGCCCCTCTTTTATCAAAAAAGTATCACCTTCATCATTTGTTTCCCAAACGAGAAAATAGGACTTGGAACAAAATATAATTTCTACCAAGTAGAATTCTTTTTCATCCTCCATTGTTTATACCTCTTTTAACAAATTTATAAATTCTTGCTCATCAATAATTTTTACCCCTAAGCTCTCAGCTTTTTTTAGTTTTGAGCCAGCTTTTTCGCCTGCGATGAGCAGGTCAGTGGTTTTTGAAATTGATGATAGAATGTTGCCTCCGTTGTCCTCTATTAGTCTTTGTGCTTGGATGCGCGAGAATGTGTTTAGTGTGCCTGAAACAACTATGTTTTTGCCTGAAAAAATTCCTGTTTTTAATGAGGAGTTGTCTGTTGGATTGATTCCGACTTTCTTAAACTCCTCTATCAGTGTTTTGTTTTCAGCAAAATAATCTATGATTGCTTGCGCAGTAACACCTCCTATGTCTTGAGCAGCACTTAGTTCATCTAAATCAGCATTCATTAGGTTGTCTATATTTAAATATTTTTTTGCCAAGTCTTTAGCAAGTTTTTTTCCTACATTGGAAATACCTAATGCATGGATGAAACGAGATAATTCTACGGATTTTGACTTTTCTATGTTTATAAGAAGATTTTTTATTTTTTTATCTTTAAAGCCTTCTAGTTTTTGTATGTCATTTTCTGTGAGTGAATAGAGTTGAACCGAAGAATTTATTCCCAAAGTTTCATTTAGGGATTTAATGCCGGAACTGCTAATCCCCTCTATGTCCATACAATCTTTTGACACAAAATGTTCTAATTGCGACTGGATTTGCGGAAGGCAATTTTTAGTATTAGTACAAAATATATGTGCGCCTTTTTCTATTAGGGCTGTCCCGCAGGCTGGACAAGTATCTCGCTTAATGATTTCAGTCGTTCTTAAACTACTATCTTCCGCCACGCCTAAAATCTCAGGAATTACATCATTACTCCGCCTTATAAAAACCCTGCTGCCAATCCTGACTCCTTTTCTTAAAATATCGCCATAGTTATTTAGGGTAGCTCTTTTAACCGTTACACCCCCCAACTCTACAGGTTTCAAAAATGCAAGCGGTGTAAGTTTTCCTGTGCGTCCCACATTCCACTCCACAGCCTCTAAAATCGTGTCCGCTTCTTCAGCCTCAAACTTATAAGCTATTGCCCATCTGGGAAATTTATCCGTATAACCTAATTTATCCCTTAAACTCAAATCACTAACCTTAACAACCATCCCGTCAATCAAAAAATCCAGTTTTTTTCTATCCACACTTTGTGCATTTTCTAAAATCGCCCCAGTATCCAACGAAATAAAATTGTCCAAAATTTTGAAACAGTTTTGCTTTAGAAATTGCTGTATTCCCTGCTGATTTTTTAGGTCTGTCTCAATGTAATTGACATTATATAATACTATATCCAAATTTCTCTTTGCAGTAATCTTTGGGTCTAAATTTCTAAATCCTCCGGCTGCCCCGTTTCGTGGATTTCTTAGAGGCATTTCAGCCGTTTGATTGTATTTTTCAAACGCAGGCAAGCGCATAATGCCCTCACCTTGAATTTCTATAAGTCCTTTGTATGCAATAGAAAGCGGAACAGATTTAACTGTCAGCACCTGAGCCGTTATGTCTTCACCAATGATCCCGTCCCCCCGTGTCGCCGCCTTAATTAAATTGCCGTTTTCATATGTCAACACTATAGTTATACCGTCCAGTTTATACTCTAGCGACAACTCAACCTCATCTAAGCCAGTCAACTTTTTAACTCTGTTATACCACTCAAAAAACTCCCCTTCATTTTGACATTTGTCTAATGAATAAAGCCGCGATTGGTGCATATGCTGCTTAAAACCTTCAAGTACTTCACCCCCAACTTTTCTCGTAGGAGAATCGGACAATACTAAATCCAGTTGATTTTCTAAAGAAATCAACTCGTCATAAAGCGTGTCATAGTGCTTATCTGACACAGAAGGATTGTCCAAAACATAATACTCATATGCGTATTTATTTAATTGAGACACCAACTCTTTCATTCTTTGTTTTTTATCCATTTTTTCCGCCTTAATCAATTATTGCAATAGGGGCAAATACCGTAGACAATATAACCACTTCACCGGTATTAATAAACTTAACTTCCGCCTCTTTTGAAGAATAATTCACACTAATTACAACTGCTTCGCCCAATCTTTTGTGCCTAACCCTTGTGCCTGCTTTTAATAGGTTGACATTTACACCTTGTGCAGACAAGTTTTCAATTTTATTAAACGCAAATTGAGGTTTGGGACTTGAAACAGCATTATGAATAACTTTTTTAGGTAACCCGGTATAGTCATTATGTTTAAAAGCACTCCCTTGATGTGAAAACTCATGAAAATATATGCCTGTTTCTTTCAAGAATCTGCTTGGCGGAGCATTATTATATTTTCCATACATAAAACGACTTTTAACATACGATAAATACAATCTTTTTCTTGCCCTTGTAATCGCTACATACATAAGCCGCCGCTCCTCCTCAATCGCTCTCTCATCATCTAAACTTCTTGAAGACGGCAAAATTCCTTCTTCTAATCCTATAATAAACACCGCATCAAATTCTAAACCTTTTGCACTATGAATAGTCGCAATTGTTATGCTGTCACCACTTTTCTCCGCATCCAAATCACTGTAGAGCATAATCTGTTGCACATATTCATCCAAACTCAAAGCAGGATTGTTTTTTTCAATTTGCAGCACCGAATTATACAGCTCTTTTAGATTTTCCTTCCTGCTCTCATTCTCGTCAGTCTCCGCCGATAATGCTTCATTAAATTCAAATGTTTTATAAATCAGTCTAAGCAAAGCACTGATTGCCATCTCTTTACAATCAACCAAAAGCTCTAGTTTCTTAGAAAAAGGTAATAATTTTTTCACTAAAGAATTTGGTAAATCATAGAGTTTAGCTGAATTTTCAGCAGCGATTTGCAAAATAACATCCGCGACAGACACTCCATTATTAAAAGCACACTCTATCAACTTAGATATACTAGCCTCACCTATTCCCTTTTTAGGAAACGACAGCACCCTTGCAATAGATTCCGTGTCAAAAGGATTTGCTAAAATTTTCAAATAAGCCAAAGCGTCCTTAATCTCCCGCCTCTCATAAAATCTAAAACCGCCGTACATTTTATAAGGAATTCCATAAAACATAAATTTTTGTTCAGGCGCTCTTGATAGTGAATTATTCCTCATCAATACCGCTATATTATTTAATGGCATTCCTTTAGCCTGCAGACCCTTAATATTCCTTGCCAAAAACTCTGCTTCATCACTGTCCCCATAATGCGAATAAATCTGCGGCTCATCACCGTCCTCACCGTCCGTCCATAAATTCTTTTTAATTCTGCTTTCATTATTTATAATAACATTATTTGCCGCACTCAATATACTTTTAGTAGACCGATAATTTTGCTCTAACTTATAAACCTTGCAATTAAAATCCGTTATAAAATCCCTAATGTTGCCGATATTAGCACCTCGCCACCCATAAATACTTTGATCCTCGTCACCCACCACCAAAATATTTTTATGCTTGCACGCCAAAATCTTGACAATCTTATATTGAATTACATTCGTATCTTGAAACTCATCAACATGAATAAACTTAAACCGCTTTTGATAAAACTCTCTAGCCTCAGAAAACTGCACTAAAATATTATAAGCAAAATTTAACAAATCATCAAAATCTAAAGCGTTAGATTTTTTTAGGTGTTCATTATATTTTCTGCAACCCTTCACCACATCTTCTATATGATACTCAAACTTATGAATATCTCTATATTCATCCAAATCCATTCCCTCATTTTTAATTTTAGATAAAGCTAAATCAATTTGCTCTATTAAAACATCCTTGTTATCTGCACAAATTTCAGTTGCGACTAACTTAATTACCTTTTTTCTCTCGCTTTCATCATATATGGAAAAATTTTGTGTGTACCCATCCAACTTTTCAATATACTTTCTTAGAATCCGAACACACAATGAATGAAATGTACATGAAAGTAATTCTTGAGGAATTCTACAATCAGGCAACATATCCGTTAATCTTTTTGTCATTTCACTTGCAGCTTTATTGGTAAAAGTAACCGCTAATACATTATAAGCGGAAACATCCAATTCTTTAATAATATGCGCAATCCGATATGTAAGAAGGCGGGTCTTGCCGCTTCCCGCCCCTGCCGTAACAAGTACCGCCCCTTCAGTGTTTAATACAGGCTCTAACTGCTCTTTATTTAATAGTGATAAGTCAACTTTACCATTAATCATTGCACAATATTACTGTAAATAAATTTAAAAGTCAACTCACATACTACCCTCTTTTATTCTTTCTTTATAATATCTCTCCTTCAGCTCCCTATACTTTTGACTCAAATCCAAAATATATTTTTGCCTTGCCGCGTCGTCCATTTCCATCATCCGCTCCTTTTCAACCAGTCTCCCTATCGGATTAGAAACAAACTCATCCTCATCAAGTATCTCTTTGACCTTGTTGTATAAACATTCATCCCGATTAATAATCGGATTATTAATAATCACATTAGCGTCCCTGATAATCTCCGCCCTCTGGACCTCTTTTATAGTCTGTAAATTTGTGCTGTTGTTGCCAGCCTTATTAAGCATAGCCTCCCTTTGACGAGTCAACTCCTGCCAATACCCCATCTTCATCCTCTGTTTTGCTAATAATGCTCTTTTTTTCAATTCGCTTTCCATAATTTTTTCTCCTTTTTGTGTTTTTTGTAGTATTTTTTGCCTATGTAGAAACAGTAGATTATCATCATAACACACCTAAACGACAAAAAAACCTATTCGACAAAATATGTTAAAGATTGTTAAAAATTAAGAGAAAAGAATTGTTATGTTTCCTAACATGCACATCTAAAATATATAAAAAAAGGGGCTTCACCCCGACCCCGTCTTGCATTGACGGGTTTTTTTTGAGTTAGTTTATTCTCAAACACAAACCATTTCTCCTGTACTATAAAAAAAGGGGCTACGCCCCGACCCCGCGAATGCAACGCGGGGTTTTTTTGAGTTTGCTTACTCTCAAACGCAGATGATTTTTCCCATACTATAAAAAAAGCTATCAAAATATCTTGATAGCTTTTAATCTTAATAATTACCCTTTCAAGCCTCTTTTTCTTGCGGCTTCAGATTTTTTCTTGCGCTTAACCGAGGGTTTTTCATAGTATTCTCTTTTTCTTAAATCGCCCAGGATATTATCCTTTTGGCATTTTCGCTTAAAGCGTTTTAATGCACTGTCCGTTGACTCATTGTCACCAACTTTTATAGTAGACATAGTTTGTTTACACCCCCTTTGCTTTTAGCTTAGATTTTCTATAATAGTATATGCTAAAAAATGTATCCAGTCAAGCAATTTGACCTAAAATACAGATTTATTAGACATTTTTTCTCCGCCTAAGATGTGAATATGCAAGTGAAAAACAGTTTGATTTCCGTCCTCGCCTTGATTTATTACTATCCTGAAGCCGTTTGACAGCCCTAAACTGTCTGACAATTCAGCAATCCTAAAAAAACATTTGCCTAAGTCAATAGTATCTTGAGGTGTCATGTCTTTTAGTAGTTTATAATGAACTTTTGGAATAGCCAAATAATGTATTTTTGCGCTGGGGGCAATGTCTTTAATGATAAACATCATATCGTCTTCATACAGCTTTTCTGATTTTATTTCCCCGTCCCGAATTTTACAGAATAAACAATCATTCATAAATAATATCTCCTTTAGTTATTTTTATATTTGCGAATGCAGCCGTTGTTGCCCCGTCAATCTTTAGCCTAATATAATTTCTGGTATACCCTTCATTTTCTTCTACAAAAACTTCTTGAAGTTGTCCGATATTCTTATTTAAAAAGTCTTGCCTATGTTGTTTTGCTATCTCTATAATTTTATTTGCTCTTTCTTTTTTTATTTGAGGCGATAGTTGTCCGTCCATCTCAAAAGCTTTTGTGCCTTTCCTCGCACTAAACGGAAAAGTATGGATATTTGAAAATTTCGCTTTATTTATTAAATTAAGTGTAGCCTCAAATTCTTCTTCAGTTTCACCGGGAAAACCTGCGATTATATCTGTAGTAATTGCAGCCAACGGAAAAAATTCCCTAATCATATGTACCTTTTCTAAAAATAATTCCGCTGTATAATGCCTGTTCATTCTTTTAAGAACACTGTCAGAACCGCTTTGTAAGGACAAATGAAAATGCTCACAAAAGTTGTTTTCTTTTAGAGCGATTAAAAATTCTTTTGTAATAATACTTTGCTCTAAAGAACCCAATCTAAATCTAAAATCATTCTTGAAATTTTTACCCAACTCTTTAATCAGTCCGATTAAATCATCATATGCTGCTATGTCAATCCCTGCTAAAACGATTTCTTTAGCAATGTTTTTATATTGACTAACCTCGTTAATTATTTCATCAACAGGTCTTGATACACTCCTGCCTCTCAAATAAGGAACAATGCAATAAGAGCAAAAACGATTACATCCGTCTTGAATTTTTATCATAGGACGCATTTTGGAATTTGTGCAGCCAAGTGCGGCCGCCCCTGCATTGCTTATACGAACAAAGTTATTCCCAACGAATTTCCTTAACTTCTCTATTTTATCCTTTGCCCCGATTAACTCAACATTATCTCTGGTCTCATATCCTTTTTCTACTGCACAACCAATCACAACAACAACAGCTTTCTCATTAAATTTTTTTACTCTTGCTATTGCTTGTCTTGATTTTTTGTCCGCTTCATTAGTTACACTGCACGAATTAATAATATATAAATCCGCATAGCCTAAATTTGTGGCAGTTCTAAATCCAAATACATCAAGCATATTTACTATCTCTTGCGATTCACACTGATTTACTTTGCATCCTAATGTAAACACTACCGCTTTTTTCATCTGCTTAACTCCCCAAATTCATACATTAAACACGATAGTACCGCCAAACTTGCCGTCTCTGCTCTTAATATCCTACGCCCCAAACTAACAGGCACTAAATCCGCCTTGACCGCCTTGTCTACCTCCTCATCAGAAAAGCCTCCCTCACTCCCGATAAATATTGCGATTTTTTTCATGTCTTTTTTATTGACTTTTGCCCTCAAAAACTCACGCAAACCAAGCCGCTTTTCTTTTTCATAGGGAAACACACAAAAATCATACTTTTTGACTTCTTCTATCACCCTATCAAAATCAATCTCCTCCTCTACTACAGGAACAATCCCCCGCCCGCTTTGTGCAGCCGCTGAAAAAGCAATTTTGTTTAGTCTGTCTATTTTAGATACCTGCGGACAAACAAACCTAGTCTTCACAGGGATAATTTTGTTCACTCCTAATTCAACAGCCTTTTGAACTGTAAACTCACTATGCTCACTTTTTTGCCGTGCAAAATACAATGTTGTATCTATGTTTGACTCGACTTTTGCTTGCGCTTTGCTCACAATCTTTAGCGTAGTGCTTTTTTTGCTGCAAGCAAAAACCACAGCCGAACAAATATATCCGTCTGCGGCTATGCTTACTTTGTCACCCACTTTTGCTCTTAAAACTAAAGATAGGTGAATATGCTGATCACCGGTTAATTCAACAGTTTCAGAATTAACTTGACTCAAAAAAATTCTTCTCATCATAAGTTTAATAATTTATAATCATTATAAATTAAATTATACCCTCTCAAACAGCACCGCAACCCATTCACCCTTTTTTATCTTCTTTACGGGCTTAAAATTATTAAATGCCTTCATTACCTCGCTGTCTCTTGAATTAATAATTCCGCTTATAATCAACTTAGAATTTTTCTTTAGTACACTTGCAAAATTTTGCGCATGAGCAATCAAGATATCCGCCGTCAAATTAGCAAAAATCATATCCACGGTATTCTTAACAGGTGTCTTTTGAATTAAATTTTCAAATGTTCCTAAAGTCGCCCCAACCTCCGCCGTCAACTTTAAAATTTTATGATTTTCATGACACAAGTCATTTAAACTTATATTCTCATTTGCCGCATCCACCGCCATCGGGTCGATGTCAATCAAATGCAATACTCCGGCACCCAGTTTTGCCGCCGCAATACCCAATATGCCGCTTCCGCAACCGACATCTACAATCACCTTGTCTTTTAGTTTCAATTCTTGCATAAGCTCTAAACACATAGCCGTAGTCTCATGATCACCTGTGCCAAAAGCCTTGCCCGGATTTATTTTGATGGGTATCAATTCCCCTTCATAATCCTTCCATTTAGGAACAATCGCCAACCGTCCGATTTCAATAATCTGATAATATTTTTTCCATTCATTTTCATAGTCTTTAGAATCAAGGCTTTCCTTTTTAATTTTAAGACTGCCTAAATTCACCTCACTACGTTCTTTTAATTCTTTAAGTAAACCTTCCAAAACGGCAATATCATAGCCGGCATGAAGCACGCCGCTTACAAAAACTTCAGTCTTTTTGCCGGACTTTTTAGCCTGATCTTCTAATCTCGGCTCAATATAATCCCAACCGCCGTTTTCAATGACAGTTTTGATATCATTAGGATCAACAATAGAAACGCCTTGCGAGCCTTCTTCAATTAAAATAAGCCCCACAATGTCTGCGGACTCATGTGTTGTTGAAATTGTTAGTTTTAAGTATTTCATATGCTTTTTTAATTCAGAAATATGAATTATATACCTACTCCTTCATAAACATTATGAATTTCTATATCTATTCACTTTATCATATTGACTAATTTTTATGTCCGTGTCAAGTTTTTTTAAGGCTGTCTTTTGTTCTTTTGAAATATTTTTCGGAATCTCTACTAAAATCTTGACCAAAATATCACCTTTTCTTAAAGCCTTTGCTATGCCGGCGTTTTTGATTGTGAGGATTGCACCGTGTTGTGTGCCTTCAGGAATATTGAGTATAAATTTATCATTTTTAAGATTGAAAATCTCTATTTTGTCACCCAGCGCAGCTTGAATGAAAGTGATTGGCATATCCATTAATAAATTGTTGCCGTCACGAATAAAATGCTTGTGTTTTTGGACACGAACCCTTATTAACAAGTCTCCTTTTCTGCCGTTTTTAGAAGCATTGCCCTCACCGCGGACTGACACTTGTTGATTGTCTTCTAGGCCTTGCGGAAAGGTCAAGCGGATTTTTGCAGCAACTTTTTTTACTCCCTTAGCGCTGCATTTAGGACAAGATTCTTTTATAATTTTGCCCGTACCGCTGCATTTATGACATACACGGGTAGATGCCACTCTGCCGAACAGCGTTTCCTGCACTTGCCGTACCGAACCGGAGCCGCCGCAAGCAGCACATTTTTCATGTGCTGTGCCGTTTTTAGAACCATGTCCATAACAATCACTGCAGCTTTCCGCACGGGTAATTTCTATCTCTTTTGTAGCACCGTAAGCCGCCTCTTCAAAAGATAGTGAAATCTCAGTGTAGATGGGCGCAATATCATCATAGTTACTGCCGCTGCGGCCGCCTCCGCCGCCAAACATAGAAAAAATGTTGTCAAAATCAAAGCTGCCGAAACCTCCGCTTCTGCCGCCGCCTGAAAAGCCGCCAAAATCAAAACCGCCGCCGCCAAAACCGCCGGCTCCGCCGCCCCCTCCTCTGGCAAATTGAGACATGGGGTTGTCATAATCTTTTCTTTTTGTTTCATCACCCAAGGTGTTGTATGCTTCAGACACCTCTTTGAATTTATCAGCGGCAGTTTTGTCATCAGGATGAAGGTCAGGATGGTATTTTCGAGCCAATTTTTTATAGGCGGATTTAATTTCATCTTGTGAGGCGGTTTTTGACACGCCCAGAATGTCATAGTATGATTTAGCCATTTTGTTTGTTTTGTCCTTATGTTAATGGGATAATTTGTGAAGATTGAAAATAGATGTCATCCCGAGCGAAGCCGAGGGATCTAGCGAAGCGGATAATGATAGTTGTCTTTGTAATTTTTCGCCTTTGGCTAGATCCCTCGGCTTCGCTCGGGATGACATCTATAATCTATTTACTCTCTAAACTGAATTTGGAAACTCATAAATGTTTTTCAATATTGCTGTCAAAAATGTTAATGATATTTCTGCATTTTCTTTGGTCGCAATGACCAACTTATGCACAGAAGCATTTCCTAGCTCTCTTACTTTATCTACCCAAGGCTTACTCTTGCTTTTTGGCAAACAATTATCCACAAGAAAATTGACATAATTGACAAATGATTTGTTTGCATCTACTCCCTGCTCAACAGCAACATTAATTCTGCCCGCTATCACGCAACAAGTGTAAGCCTTTACAGAAAAGGCATCCCTCATCTTATTATATAAAGTTTCTATGTCTTGTGGCAAATGCTTAATATTTTCAAATTCGCGTGCCGCCGGCAATGCTGAATTTTTTTCCATGTCATGTATAATAGGCTTACCACATAATGGACAATGACCTGTTTTATATTTTACCGTATGTTTATCATTGAGAGGTGTATATTCTCCAACAACATCCAAAGTTATGGTTATATTAAATGCCCACAAAAACTTGGAATTTTAACTAATTCACACTGTGATGACCCATACAGTAATCCATTACGATAACTCAACTTTTTTATATTCATTCAATACCCCTTTATTACTCCTCAACCTTAACCTCAGGCTCACCCTCATCACCGCCGCAACCGCCATCACCGCAGTCATGCCCGCCGTCTTCACCGCAGCCGCCTTCAGCACCGGCATATAATTTCTGTGCCAAGCCATTCATTACATCACCTAATTCAGTAACCGCCGTTCTAATCGCATCCACATCCTCGCCGTCCTTTGCCGTCTTAACCTTCTCCATTCCCTCTTTCAAACTCTCTTTCTCACTATCATCCAGCTTATCAGCAGTTTCATTCTCATTTAGAATCTTCTCCACCGATTCAATCACCATTTCAGCATTATTTCTTGCCGAAATCAATTCTTTCAACTTATTATCCTCTTCTGCAAACTTCTCTGCATTTTTAATCGCCTCGTCAATCTCTTTTTCACTCAAATTAGATGATGCTGTTATCGTAGTCTTATTCTCCTTACCAGTATCCTTATCCTTTGCCGATACACTTACAATTCCATTTTCATCAATATCAAATGTTACCTCAATTTGCGGCACACCTCTAGGCGCAGGTCTGATTCCTTCAAGCCTGAAATTGCCCAGCTTTTTGTTGTCCCTTGCCATTGCTCTTTCACCTTGGAACACTGAAATGTCTACGCCCGGTTGATTGTTTTCTGCTGTAGAAAAAACCTGCGAGCCCTTTGTAGGAATTGTAGTATTTCGTTCAATGATTTTAGTAAACACTCCGCCCAAAGTTTCAATACCTAACGATAACGGCGTAACATCTAAAACCATTATACTTTGCCCGAATTCTTGATTCAAAATGCCTGCTTGAATTGCAGCCCCAAGCGCTACGCATTCGTCAGGGTTGATACCTTTGAAAGGCTCTTTGCCGCTCATTTTTCTGACAGCCTCAACGACAGCAGGGATACGGGTAGAACCGCCCACCAAAATCACCTTGCCGATGTCGCTTGATTTTAGTTTAGCATCAGACAATGTTCCTTGTGCCAGTGTGATGGTTTCTTTGATTAAATGCTCAGTTAATGAGTCAAATTTTGCTCTGGTTACATCAATATTCATGTGAACAGGTGCGCCGTCTTGCATACTGATAAACGGAATATTGACTGTAGCCTTTAGTTGAGCAGATAATTCAATTTTGCATTTTTCAGCTTCGTCTTTTAGTCTTTGAAGAGCAAGTTTGTCCTTGTTTAGATCAATGCCGGTCTCTTTTTTAAATTCATCAATAAGGTGTTTGATGATTAAGTGGTCAAAGTCATCACCGCCCAGCTTGTTGTTTCCTCTAGTTGCAAGCACTTGAAAAGTAGCACCGTCCTCGTCCTTGCCGATTTCTAAAATTGATACATCAAATGTACCGCCACCAAGGTCGTATACAAGGATTTTTTGGTCGCTGGTTTTTTTAGCTTCATCCTCATTGATTTTGTTTAGTCCATAGGCAAACGCCGCCGCTGTCGGCTCGTTTATAATACGCAGCACCCCTAGCCCTGCGATTTTGCCTGCATCTTTTGTTGCCTGCCTTTGCGAGTCAGAAAAATATGCAGGCACCGTGATGACGGCTTTTGTTACCTTTTGCCCTAGATACGCCTCTGCGTCAGTTTTGAGTTTGCCCAAAACAAAAGCCGATATTTCTTGAGGTGAGTATTTTTTGCTGTCTATGGTGACTTTATAATCGCTTCCCATTTGGGTCTTGATAGATGCGACAGTGCGGTCTGCATTTGACACCGATTGTCTTTTTGCCGTTTGCCCGACAAGCCTCTCGCCTGCCTTATTAAAGCCCACCACGCTTGGAGTAGTCCTTGCACCCTCTGCGTTTGGTATTACCACCGGCTCGCCGCCCTCTAATACAGCGACACATGAATTTGTTGTTCCTAAATCAATTCCTATTACTTTTGACATTTTATTTTTCTCCTTTAATTTTGTTTTGTAAGACGGATAGCGACACTAAATTAAATTTTGTCATTCTGAGCGAAGCACGAAGTGCGTAGCCGAAGAATCTCCACCTTATTAATTTGTAGTTTGTAATTTTAATGATTCTCGCTTGCAGCAAAATTTTCATTCTCACACTTTTGTTGCAAATTTTGATGTTTCCTAACTTCTATCTTTAATATATCACCAACAATCTTTATTTCTTTCTTTTTGAAATAACAATCAATTCTTTTTATGTCATTTATGTCCTCTTGTAATAATTGATTGTCCTTGATTTCTTCTTTTGTTAATCCGCTTTTACGAATAGTTTTGAACTTCCACATAGCTGAAAAAACACCATGCCTTCTAATATCAGTTATGTCCTCACCACTTTCATTTGGAACAATATTTTTTGAGAATATAATGTTTACCAATTTTTCTGAGTATATTATATTTGCTAAATCACGGTCATGTTCTTTTATCGCTACTACTAATATATCAAAAATTTCATTAACTTTAATTTTTCTAACAAAAAATATTCCAAAAAGACTTTGACAAACACCTTCAGCAGTAACTTTCACACTTACAAAACTATATAAAAACATACCAAGAAGTGTTAAAATAATAAAAGGAAATAAAACCATAAGTAATATAAATGCACCTTGAGGAATATCATATTCAATAGCTTGATAAGTTAGTATTCCAATAAATATTCCAACAAAAACTGCTATAAGAAAAATCTTAAAAATAATTGTTTGCATTGAAGATCTAAATTTGCGAATTGTTTGCTTTTTCTTATTATACATACTACACCCCTATGTTTTTAGTTTCCGTCATTTCCCCACAATAACCTGAGCAGGTCTTAACACCACATTGCCCATCGTATAACCGTTTTGAAATATCTCTATCACTTTGCCGGCATTCTTAGGGTCATCCTTTGCCATAACTACATTATGAAAATTAGTGTCTAATTCCTTGCCAACTGCATCAATAATCTTTACATTAAGACCGTTAAACAAATCGTTTAGCCTGTCAAAGATTAGTTGCAAGCCTTTTAAGGTATTGGCATCTGTAATAACTTTTTTTGCCTCTAAAAGCGCATCAATTGTGGGCAACAGCTTTTCAACCACATCCGCCCTGCCTTGCTCTCTTGCGCCTTGTGCATTGAACATCATCCTTTTGCGGTAGTTGTCAAAATCCGCCTGCAAGTATCTATGGGCTTTCATCAATTCATCCATCTTATTACTCTCCTTATCCTCCTCGCTCACTACTTGTCCGTCCTCTACTACAATAACCTCCGGAAACTCATCATCAGCTTGGCTGCCAGAGTTTTCCTTATTTTTCTTACTCATTATTTTCCTCCTTGTTGTCTAAATTGGTTATGGTTTTTCCTATATGGTTTAGCACGGAGATTACCTTTGAATAATCCATGCGCATAGGTCCTATGACACCTGCATTGCCTACTGATACGCCGTCCACTTCATACGAGGCTGTGATAACGGCGCATTCCGGCAAACCGTCGGCAATCTCATTGTCGTGCCCGATTTTAATGCTAATGTTCATATCGTTTGTTTTTAATATGGGATAAAGCTGTTGTTTGGCATCTAATAACTCTAGCATGGCTTTAGCTTTTTTTACATTGCTGTATTCAGGATGCTGCAATAATTTAGGAGCGCCCTCTATAGCCAAACTTTCTAACTCCACCGTCCCATACTCTTTTAAAATCTTAATCAACGCATTATAAATTTTTTCATACTCATCCCTAACTCTAGCCGCAAACTTGTCAACATCTATCACCTCGCTAATCATAGCCCCTTCAAACACACCGGTCAAAAACTCTCCTGCTTTTGATAAATACTCCTCAGATAAATTCACACTCACTTGTGCAATCGCATCTTTAAGAACCGTCCTGTCAGTCACAACAACAAATAACGCCATATCGTCTGCAATCTTTATAATTTTGATGTTTTTGATTTTGTCTGAGAGGTTTGCATTTGTAAAGCCTACGGCGGTGAGATTGGTGATTTCAGAGATAAGACGGGCAGCACTTCTGACTACATCCTCTAAATGCCCTGCTTTATTTTTTAGGGTTTGATTTATTATTTTTAATTCAGAACTGGATAATTTTTTAGGAGGCATCAGTTTATCTACATACATTCTGTAAGCCTCTGCGGTAGGAACTCTGCCTGAGGATATATGCGGTTGTGTCAAAAAACCCATTTCTTCTAAGGTGGACATATCGCCCCTAATAGTAGCAGACGACACTTCCGGGAAATACTTGTTTTGTATTTCCGATGAAGAAACCGGTTGACAGTTTTCAATATAGTCTGTGACAACCGCTTTTAATATCTTCTCTTTTCTTGTAGATAACGGCAACTATTTTCCTCCTTTTTGTAGTTTTTATAAGGTATCCTTATACGATGAAATTAAATTTTGAGACTATGCGAAATCTACTAAGTATAGTATAAACATTTCATTTTATAGGTAACCCCTAATTAAAAATCTCAACATTAACTACTGTCTCAATTACTATTTCCACCTTGCACTCAAACTATTCATTTGTTAGCACTCTATCGTCCCGACTGCTAAAGTCTATCAAATGAAAAAACGCCTGTCAAATGATTTTAAGGCGTTTTAAGAATTTTTTAATAAATTTTTTAAAATTCTATTAAGCTGAATCTTTAATTCCAATTACTATGACCGCCGATAGATATAACATTGCCATCCTTAAAAGTAATAGTGTAATTATTGGTTATTCCTCTAATAACCGCCCTGCTCCATGTACAAGTTATAATCCCTTGCGCTCTTGTTTGTGTTTTAGGTTCACCCAAAATTCTAATAACTTCATCATAAGACATTCCAACTTTAATAGTCCCCATCCTACTAGAAAATAAAGCTGCACGAATTATAAAAAAAAAAGCAATAAACCCAGCACAGCAGCACCCAACAAAGAAAGACCCACTATTTCTCCTATACCCATATTCCCCGCCTCCCTATTGCATTTGTACAATATAATAACATACAATAATTAAAATGTCAACCGATTTATTATATCAACTCCGAGATAATAGAATTCATAACATAATAGTATTCATCGGCTATTTTTAAGCGGTTGTTTCGCATAATCATTATACCATTGTTTATAAAGTGATACAGCTTTTCGTTTTTAAATAGATTTATCCCTTTTAGTTTTAATAAACCTAAATCTATTCCTTCTGTTGTCCTTAAACCCAACATAAGATATTCTGTCAAAAAATTATTATCTGCGTCCTCTAATTCACTTAAAAAATCGCCTTTTAAGTATTGGTTCATATTATATGTATTTTTTTTCCGTACCCCGTTATATAATGAACTTGCATTTAAGCCCACACCTATATAATCATCAAGCCTCCAATACTTTTTGTTGTGCCTGCATTCAAAGCCCTTTTTTGCAAAGTTGCTGACTTCATATCTTAAATAACCAACAGCTTTTAATCTATCATATGCTGACATATACATCTGCGCCGTCATGTCTTCATCAGGCTCATATCCACTGTTATACAACAATGTCCCCTCTTCAATTTTTAGCCCGTACATAGAAATATGATGCATATCTAATTTAATAAGTTCATCAATAGTATTTAAAACATCCTCAATAGTTTGAAACGGCAAACCCAGCATAATGTCTGCATTGATATTGTGTATTTTATACTTTCTTGCCAAAGAAACAGCCTTTATAAAATCATCAAATGAATGCTGCCTTAAATCCTTTAATAGCCTGTCATGACTTGATTGCAAACCCAAACTCAATCTATTAACCCCGATTTGCACACACTCTTTAACAAAACCCTCATTGCACGACTCCGGATTAGCCTCAACAGTAAACTCTAAGTCCTTAACAAAATGAAATGCTCCGCTATTAAAAATGTGATTTTTTAATTGTTTCAACGCACCTTTATAAAGAACAGACGGAGTGCCGCCGCCTATGAATATAGTGTCAACAACCCGCTTTTCCCCGTCCCTAAATTCATCAAAAACATTATCCATTTCATTCAACAGCATGTCAATATAATGCTTGTGTAAAGTGGTTGAATCGGCAAAAGAAACAAAATCGCAATAACTGCATTTTGATTTGCAAAACGGAATATGAATATATAATCCTAAATTATTGTCATTCATTTATTTTCCTCTTTTTTATAAGGCGAAATATAAGAGCTCTACAAAATAATACACGCGCATATCATTAAACTTATCCTACATCACCAATGAATAATAATTTCCTGCTTGTTTTTTTATGATTTGGCGCATTTCCATATTTATTAACAGCGTAGTAAGCTGGGACAAGCTAAAACCTAATTCTAAAATATCGTCCAAGTGCGTTGTTCCTTCTTGCAATTTGTTATAAATACTTTGCTCAAAAACATCAAGTACCAACGCCGCTTTTTTTGCCGCTCTAACATCAATCCTTAAATCCTTTAAGACATCTTCAGCACTCGTAACCATCGCAGCCAATCCGTCTTTGATCAGCTTATTGCACCCTTCACTCCTAACTGCATCAACTCCGCCCGGCACCGCATATACCTCACGATTTTGCTCTAAGGCATACGACGCTGTAATAAGCGCGCCACTTCTCTCTGCCGCCTCAATCACCACCACTGCTCTGGATAAACCGGATATTATCCTGTTTCTTTCAGGAAAGCTAAACTTTGTAGGAAAAAAATTCGGAGCATATTCAGTTAAAACAATTCCTCCTCCTTCGACAATCCTCTCAGCTAAACTCACTGAATAAGGCGACAAATAATCAAAACCTCCGCCCAACACCGCCGCCGTCTTGCCTTTATTGTCAACCACAGCCTCATGTGAAAATGTATCAATCCCCGTCGCCAATCCAGACACAACGCAAATCCCGTTAGCCGTAAAATCCCCGCTAAACTTTTTCGCCACATCTCGTCCATACGCCGTAGCCTGTCTCGTCCCGACAATAGCAATATTCTCATACAATAGACACTCACTACTCCCTTTATAATATAGCACAATGGGCGGATTTACCTCTCTTTGAGACAATAATTTCGGATAATTCTCATTAGCCCTGGTCATGATGCTCACTCCTTTTTTCTTCACCCTGTACAACCTCTCATCAATCGCATCCAGGTTTCGCAATTTCAATAAATTTTCAGCCCTGTCCTTATCAGCCCGACCGTTAAAAGCATTTTGTAATTTTATATCGCCGGGCAGTCTCTCCCATATTTGCATAGGAGAATAGACGGATAAAATAGCGTTTAAACGCCTTGCCGTCGCCCCCGATAATGATAACCAATAATATGCTTTGCTTTCATTCAACATTATCTTCTATCCAATGTCCTATAACCAATAGCTTCTGCTATATGATTTGCTTTGATTTGCTCAAAACCTTCTAAATCGGCAATCGTTCTTGCCACTTTTCTAATTCTCATATATGCCCTTGCTGATAAACCCAGTTTAGTAAAAGCGTTTCTCAAAAGCATATCACTCTCTTTATCTATAGCACAAAACTCGTCCACCATTTGATTGGACATTCTGCCGTTCGAATAAATTCCCGCATCTTTGAAACGCTCTAATTGGATATTCCTAGCTTTATTTATCCGTTCTTTAATCCGCTCACTCGGTTCGGCATAAGGTGTAGCAGCCAACTCATCATATGTAACATTATCCACTTCAATATGAAGATCAATTCTATCGCAAGTGGACTACTACTTACAAACTCATTCGAGAAAAAGCCATCTACATACATCAAATTGTCATTATACCCCATTCCTCCATCATTATAAATAACACCATTGTCAGATTGTGAATCATCATCAAACTCTTCGCCTATCTTTATTTTATACTGAACTTCTATCTCATCATCACGGACTATAATATTGTCTATAATATTAACCAACATTGCCTTCTTGTCCATAATGTCTTGACCGTCAAATCGCTCCTCCCATGTATCTATTTCTTCTGTAATTTTCTTTCGTCTTGTTAATTCGGTTCTAATTTCTGCTAAAGCAACACTTACGGGTTCTAGCTTGGTTTTCAGCTTAGAAATTTCTACATCCATACCTTGAATCATTTCGTTCAACATTTCCTTTGAAAAGCTGCTCTCACCCATAATTGCTTTGATTACTTCATTTTTCAAGTGTTGCATTTCTTTTTCTTTCTGTGTAATTTGTTGATTTAATTTCCTATATTGCTCCATTAAATCCTTTTCTTGTACAAGCAACATATCTTTTGTAGACTGCAAAAGTTTTTCTTTATCAATTTCACTTATAAACTTCTTTGCATCCGCAATTATCATATTGTCATAATTTTCAGCCGTAAAGACTTTATTCTTACACTTTGGCAAATTATCTTTGGGAGTAGAAAATGACACACACCTATATGCAGAACGGTCATAGCACCATGTTGTTCCATCCTGCCGTTCCTCTGTCCTTTTGAAATGTACGCTTGTAAATTTCTTCCCGCAATTACAATACAGCAATCCCGTAAGTAGCAAAGAGCCTCGCCTAGTTGGTCTTACTTCGCTTGCTTTTTTCGAGGAGTCATTTTTCTTCAGTATTTCCTGTGCCTCATTATACTCATCCATTGAAATTATGACCATCTTTTCCATAACCGGCGATTCAATCAGCGTTCTGCTTTTTTTAACTTTTCCTAATTCATAAATGCCCGTATATAATTTATTTTTAAGTAATTTACGAACACGCGAAGCAGTCCATAAACACCCATCTGCCGGAATTATATCTTTATTATTTAGATATTTTGCTATTCGTGTCGTGCCATAATGCTCTTTAGTATACATTCTAAAAACTTGCTTAACAATTTCCGCTCTTTCCAAATCTATCTCAATGTCAAATATTGGTCTGCCCTTAAAATTTAATCTGCCACGACTTATTGAACGATACCCGTATGGCGGTTTTCCACCGCGCCAATTACCTTTTTCTACATTTTTTTCGCCTGCATCAGTAACTCTTTGCGAGGTTTTAAGACTTTCGCCCTCAGCTTGCCAATAAGTAATATAGGTTTTGAGTTTATCTACATGAGTCCGTACAGAGATTTCACCTTCTGAATATGAAATTACTCTTATCCCTCTGTCGTTTAGATATTTTACTATGTGCGGTGTATCGTCAGCAATTCTTCCAAGCCGCTCACTCATGTAGATACCAAGAACATCAAATTGACGCTTGTCCGCCATTTCTTTTATTTTATCTATCTTATCTCTGTCTGACGATAATTTTTTATAGCCTGAGACTCCGCCTTCAATAACCTCATCTATAACCCTGCCTTGTCTTTCAGCCCAAGGGCGAACTATTGCCCGTTGGTTAGGAATATCCAGCTCAATATTTCCTCTCAAATCCACCTTTTTTTCAGCTTGCTGTTTTGTAGAGTTGCGATACAGAAGAAGCCATCTTTCTTCATTTTGTGCAATTATATTATTATTCATTGAAGCATCCTCTTTTTTATTTATTATATCAAATTAAAATATTTGAGTCCAGAGAAAATATAGTCTTTTTTATTTTTATACAAAACAAATAATTACCCACCGCTTGGTTGTATAATCATAACGAACTAACTCTGCACACCCATCAATATAAACTCTCTTGAAATATTTTGTTCCTTTAATAGTTGAATAACCTTGTACTTTTATCATCTTATCTTTGTATGCCGTACTTCTAGGCATCACTAATTCTCTGCTCTTTTCTTGTATCAATATCCACCACCGTTATACTTAAAAAGCGAAACTATGACAGCTCCGCTTTCTAATGTTATTTTTTTATTTTTTCTCCGCTTTCTCATAAAACGGACATTGAACAACTTTAACTCTATAGCTTTGCTTACAATCTTCATAAACACAGCTAAGACATTTCTTGTTGTATTGGATTTTATCAGTCTTAGGATTTATAAAAAAATCCCATTCAGACCGTTTCTTTTTACCTCTTGAATTCATTTTTCTCTAGCTCCTCTTTTATGCGTTCTGCTCCATACTTTTTTGCTGTTTCATTGATTGTATGCCACGAAAAAACTTGGTTCGGCATAAATCCCGAACCAAGCCTTTCATGCGACATAGTGCATATTTTTACAAATAATTTTCCGCTTGCCGTCCTCGCACGGTAGATAATGCTTCATTTATTAACTGACTGCCGTAAGTTCCGTTTCCGCGCCTTGAGTCCCACTTTTCACGCATTAACCCTGATGACCTAACAATGCGGTCAATTTGATTAGGGTCTTGAGTCCACCATGCCAAAGTAAAAACAAGTGCAGAATCTGCGTGGCTGTGTGAGGGATATGCTCCAATATTACCAGCATACAAAGCGTTAAATTTTGTGCCCTGCTTGCTTTTAGATATTGCCTCTGTTAAATCCGTATCGGATTGCGATGCGGCAATATGCTTATACTCTCTCACAGGTTGACGCTTGCCGACAAAATCATAGGCTATTTGCCCTATCTCATTAGAGTAGTCTTTAATCTCTTTGCTACCGTTCAATACATCGCCTGTCATACAAATAAAACGCCGTTTGTCATACATCTCAATGCCCGCTTTGTCGTTTCGTCTATATGAATCTAACGGCAAGCTGCCTTTTACAAGAATATGAATACCTGTTCCGCTTACAGATTTTTCAGTATAGGTATCAAGGAATAACTCTAAAAGCTGTTTTGCCTGCGGTGATATTATCTCTCCCGTATCCTTATTTATCGCATGGTCAATATCTATAAAAGCCATACCTTCATCAAGTGCAAATACTAAGCCTTTGTATTTATGTCTTTGCATATAACCTTTCGCCTGTTCATAACTTGCCCATGTATGCGACTCATCACTTCGGGCAAAGCAAGCATTAACCGGACTTACTATGACCTTCTTTAGCTTGCCGCTTTTATTGTCAGGATAAGTTTTGAATACTGTCCATTGTTTAAGGCTTTTTAATTCTTCGGGGATATTAGCAAATCTTTCTTCATCTGAATCTATTGGAGTCGCCACATAATTTACAGGATGTTGAGTTTCTGCAATTTCATTTGTATCGCTGTCATTGTCGGAATCCTCATTATTCTCATCATAAAACTCATTACCATTGTCGCTATAACCCTTAGGGTCGTACTCAGCCAACTCATCAGGGTCAACACCTGCTATCTCACGCAAATACTCACTAAAAACATCCGCTTCATCTTCTTCAAAATCCTCATCATCTTCGGCAACATCTTCATCGTCTATTTCATTTGTCGCTAAATTAACAGCGGGCGAAAACAAGGAGGTTTGCACAATTTCAGGCGGTGTTGCCTGCATTTTCTTAACACAATCCTCAAAGGATTTTGCGTATCGTTCATGATTCTCATGCCTACGCATATCTACAAGTTTATCTTCCTCAATATATTTCCTTAATCCCGACACATAACCTAATACATTATCTATATGAAGTTTTTCTCTTGTCTTGGGTGTAAAATCGTTATAATGCTCTACTATATATAGATAGTTAGGGTCTTTCAAGTATTTATCCAATGTTGCTCTTGCATTAACACGGATTTCATCAGCCCTAGCCATATATCTATTATCCACCTCCGGCGGAATTTCTCTTTTGTACGCTTCGGGCAAACCAATCAATGTCGGATTTTCTTCAATCTGCCTGCGATAAGAAAGTATATGATTACGCACCAAATTTAGATTTACCCCGTCCTCCCAAAACGGGTCGCTTGCTCCGTATTTATATAAATGCTCCCATCTATCATAGGACTCTTGAAGTTTCGCCCCATAATCCTCTTGCTTTTTTGTTTTGCTCATTTTCTACCTCGTTACTACTAATACTATAAAAATAAACTCCCGAATATTGCTTCTAAGACAGGAATTACAATAGAATTCCCCGCCTGCATATACATATATTTTTTTGACATTCCCGCCGCTATAACCTTATCTATCTCAATATCTTTCCAACCCATCAATCGCCAATATTCCCGCTCGGTCAGTTTGCGAATCTTTAGTCCGTTATAAATATCCTCTAAGGTATAAACCTCTTTGCCGCCAATATCTATATTGCAGACATAATTATCTTTCTGCACGGTCGTAAGCGTATTACATATGCCGTTGCGGTTGTATTCTAACCTCTGCTCAGTCGGCGCACCCGCTGTCCTGTCGCTTGGGTTTTCAGGGTTTCTTCCACGCTGTGCTACTATTATAGGCTCGTTTCTTGCAGGCACGGGAATACCGCCTTTTTTAACATTAGTCATTCGCACAAGCATATCCCAGACAGCAGTTTCTAACTTGCCTGTCGGCACACAAGTCGGGTCACGCCAATCTCTTGCAGTTAAGGTACGACAATAATCTTTTATTTGTACTTTATCCCTGTTGGTATTAAATTTAGACCGTAAAATCCCCTCGGCAGAACCTATCTTCAAATAATACTTTTCATCAACCTGTTCGTCTAAATAATCTTTAAGTATAAGCTGCCCCGCAATAGCACAAGCGGGACCGTTATAATCCCGCGCTCTTAATGTTTGGCAATATTCTTTAACTTGCACTATATCTCTCATTGAATTAAACTTGGATTTTAAGATTCCCTCTACCACGCTTAATGTCAGATAATATTTGTCGCACACCTTTGAATCCAATAATTCTTTCAACTGTGTTGTCCTAATCGGTGTCGTGGGAAATTCATAGCTTGCATTGTCATCTAAAATACTGACACAAAATACCCGCTCTCTATTTTGCGGAATATAGTCTTTAGCGTTAATGACTTTCCAAAAATTCTTGTACCCTAAGCTAACCAAAAAAGCCAACCATTCATCATAGTCGGCTCTATTGTTCTTCCCAATTAGGTTTTTTACATTTTCTAATAGTAGATATTTAGGTAATCGCCCTTGCTCCTTTGCTTTATATAATAACCGCTCCACATCATACAATAATCCGCTCCTTGCACCCTTTAAACCTAGTCTTGTTGAGGACGATACCGACAGGTCTTGACAAGGAAAACTGTATGTCCATAAATCTGCGGGCGGCAGCTCCGCTATTTTTTGTATATCCCCTAAGTTATTCACATCCCCATGTAATGCCCTATAACTCTTATCCGCATAAGGGCAAATATCGCTTACCGCCACAACCTTATGCGGAACACCTATATTTTTCAACGCTTGAGTCTGACTGCCTACACCCGAAAACAACTCTATTACTCTTAACTCTTTTTTTCTTCCCAATTTAATTTCTCCATTCATAGCAAAAAACAGGCGTTGCCTCTTGCGTATTCCACACTTGCAACTTCGTCAATTTCGCACGAGACCAACTCGCCTATCTTTGTGATAAGTATTTCTATATCGGACATTTTGACATACCTCCTTTCAAGTTATAATTCTTTGTGACCACAAATATATTATATGTCCAATATACCCATTGTGTCTAGCTAATTGTGGGCATTTTGGACATATTGTTTGTCGAAACTTCAGAAGTCCTGTCGAACATAAACAATATGTCGGTATGCCCATAGCTAAAGATTTTTAATGGGTATTACGACATACTGTATATATTCTTAATCGGAGGTGCTTTTCTTATGGCTACTTTTCCAGAAAGGCTCACTGAGCTAATTGCAGAAAAGGAAATTAAATCCCATGAACTAGCTGATGTCATCGGCGTTAATATAACAACAATAAATGATTGGAAGCGAGGTAAGTATCAAGTGCATTTAACGAATGCTATAAAACTTGCTGACTTTTTCGCCTGCTCTTTAGAATACCTTATGGGTCGTATCGAACATGATGTCAAAGATTTTAAGCCTCGCGCCTGCCCGCCGTTTTATTCTCAATTCTTGGCTGTGCTAAAACAGCGAGATTGCACTACCTATCGCTTGCGTAAAGATACATCCATAAGCGGCGGGCATTTTGATAGTTGGAAGACAGGCAATGACCCGCTCGTTATTACGCTTATTACTATTGCTGAGTATTTGGATATTACTCTTGATTTTCTTGTGGGGCGTGAATATTAGACTTCACCCTTATCCTCTATTTCTACTCGAAACTAATATAAAAGTTAAATTATTTATTAAGCATTATTATTCTATTCAAATTAAAAAAGGCAGCCGTTCCATTGGAGCGACTACCTTTTTTACATTTTTATACTGTTTTTGCCCCATCGTCAGCAACACCTATATCACTACTTATATATTTTTGCTTGTCGGTCATTCTCTTTCTTTGACCACTCTCTACAAGTTTCTTACTTTTAAGAAGGCGTTGAATAAGTATTTTCTGATGATAAGGACACATTCCAAAATAACTGCCTATTTCTTGATTAGTTCGTGGAATTTTACAATATTCTAATATTGCACTCTCACTCGGAATTATATCTGCATTTTCAACATTTACATATCGTTGAAAATTACTCGTTGGAAACTCAGGGATTGTCAGGCATATCTTTCCACTCTTAATTAACGGACGCAGATAATCGCTTGTTACCCTATATTTCGTTCCAACATTTATAAGTTCCCCTATTTCATCGCTTGTTCTTGGTGTTCGGCAAAACTCTAAAATCTCATCTTTTCTTGTAATTCCACTTGAATTTCGTATTTCTAGCTTATTTTTGGGCTTATTCAGCGGTATTATGCGAGTTTCTCTAACATACTGAACTTTGTAAGTAGGGGTCAACGCTCTCCAGCAGCGGTCCGGACAAACGGGATAAGTATCTTTGCACAAGCATAGGAGTACAAACACACTCTGTTTTGCTTCCCTTGTTTCCGCACGGACAGGGATTCATAGATGCCACAAGCATAAAATTTGCGGGGTACTCAACACTAATCGCCGCCCTAGAAATAGTAATCTTATTATCTTCAATAGGCTGCCGCAAAATCTCTAACACACTTCTGGGATATTCGGGCATTTCATCCAAAAACAGCACTCCGTTATGAGCTAAACTTACCTCGCCAGGCTTTGCTCCTATCCCGCCTCCTGTCAAAGAGAACTTCGACGCCGTATGGTGCGGAGTCCTAAATGGGCGTACAGTAACAATTCCCACCTCATCATCCAAAGCCCCTGCAATAGAGTGTATTTTGGTAGTCTCCAGCGCCTCCGATACAGTCAAATCAGGCAGAATGGACGGCAAACATTTAGCAAGCATAGTTTTACCGCCGCCCGGCGGTCCGATTAATATTATATTATGAGAACCTGCCGCCGCCACTTCAATTGCTCTCTTGGCAAACACTTGACCCTTGACAAACTTAAAATCTTCTCTATACTTTCCCTCTTCACCCAAATATAATGCAATGTCTCTGGTCTCAATCGCCTCTATTGATAAATTTCCTTTCAAAAATTCCACAACTTCACACAAGTGAGCAAATGCAAAAACACTGACGCCTTCAATAAAGGATGCCTCGTTTTCATTACCCTTAGGCACGATAATATTTTTTATTCCCTCACTTCTTGCCGCAATTATTATAGGCAAAATCCCCTTGACCTGCCTAATCTCTCCGTTTAATGACAACTCTCCGATTACTACGAACTCCGCTAAATTCTTCTTGCCTTTTAGCTGCCCGACTGCTGACAAAATCCCAAGCGCAATGGGCAAATCATACATAGCCCCCTCCTTTCTGATATCGGCGGGGGCTAAATTTATCGTATATTTTTTTGGCTGAAAATCAAAACTGCTATTTTTAACAGCACTTATTACTCGTTCTTTTGACTCTTTAACAGACGCGTCAGGCAAACCCACAATATCAAATCTAGGCATACCGTGCGTTACATGAACTTCAACATCCACCCTATATCCTTTAACACCGTTTAGCCCAAAACTGTTTATTTTTGAGAGCATAAATAATACTCCTTTATCGTTTGCGTATCCTCATAAAATCATACAGTACCGGAAGCACCGCTCTGTCTCTTGTCGTAAACGGCTTTCTTGTATTGGCTAGTGTGATATCCAATAAAATAAAACTCTTATACACAAAAATTATCAGCGTCAAAGCTGTCATTACTAAATTCATAGCAACAGCGGCGGTCGGGGCATTTGCATCAATAATCGCTGTTGCATTAGAATTGTCATAATAAGACAGCGGAATATTGGCAAAATATCCTGTTGTCATCATTACGAGACCGGCGTTAATCAACACAGTTATAGACAACAATGAAAACACATGAAGTATGCGCTTGTCTTTAATGAATATAAAAGAAATTAATAAACCAGCCAGCACAGTAATCAAATTCAACTCAGAAAAATTCATAAAAAAGATTGACAGCGTGAAAACCAAATAGCTTGCCACAAGCACCATGTTGGCTCGGTTTTTCTTAGAGATGTATATAGTTAAAACCAGCGCAATGGCTACCACAAAAAACAAAATACTGTACACATAAGCGGGAATATCACCGGCAACCGGTCTGCCGTTTCTACCGAACAGCGTATAAATTGTCATTCCGTTAAATGTTACATACCTCATACCGCTTGCAAACGGAGTAAAAAACAGCCCGACAAACCACGACCACGGATTAAAATTAATATGAGCTAACAGCGGCAAACTCAAAACATACATTACGATTAAAGATGCTACAATGTATAAAGGAATTCTAATAGCAAGCCCTCTTTCCTTATCCATCATCAGAGTATACCATTTTTTCTTTTTGTTCAACGCCTCATCTTCTTCAACGCCGGGCTTATATGCCTTTCTGCCGCGTACTAATTTTAGGTCTCTCTCTCTTTGTCTTTCTGCCTTGACAATTTTAATGGCTTTAACACAATGATAACCTACAAACACTATGAACACAGGTGAAAACAGAATAGCATCACTAGATGTCAACAGCGCCAAAGAAAAAGCGATGGTCAAACCTAAAAAGTTTTTTGACGCCATAAAATATAATGATAACACAATAAAGAAAGCCAATATAGAAAACATACTGCCCCAAATGCTTGAAGCAAATATGAAAATAGGATTTAGGGCATAAATTATTACTAAACCTAATCCTACTCTTTGGTTTAGGAATTTTTTTGCCGCAAAGAACAAAAGCAAAGCTGTACCTATATCAAATAAAATAAAAGGCATTCTGAATAAAAGCTGGGCAGCAATACTTGGGTCGGCTGAATTTATCGGACTGAAAAGGTGTGCAATTCCGCCGAACATAGTGAAAAATAAAAACGGCACGGGATAAATTCCTTCAGGGAAAAGATGTACTCCATAACTTGTTTGACTTATGCCTTGTCCTGTGAATAGACGACCCATCGTTTGATACAATAAAACCAGCCCGTTTCTGTTGTTTGATGCAGTGAGGTTTTGCGGGTTTGTTCCTAAAAATCCGTTTGTAGTAAGCGCAAAGACTGTACGGATAGCAAAGCCCAGTGCCAATACCAAAAACACGGCATGAACAACTTTAAATTGAGATTCTTTTTTAGGTTTAGCCAAATCAGCAGGCAACTGGTCTTTGTCTTGGCGGTTGATATTGGTGGCTATTACATAAACGCCGGCTAAAGACACAACGATTGTGAATATGAGCAAAAAAACTATCGTCAAAATGTCGCCTGCATTTGAAGATAATCCGCCGTTTAGAGAAGAGAGAAGAGTGTTCATTAGTATATATTTCTCCTAGAATTTAACAATTGATTTATAGTATAGCACTAGTATTAGTAAAAATCAATCATTTTAGCTTGATTTTTAGAAAAAAGCCGACAATATAAATGTCAGCTTTATCATGTTTATTTAGCCTCTTTAATTTTTGCCGCTTTGCCTTTGAGCTTTCTAAGATAATACAATTTAGCTCTTCTGACTCTGCCTTTTTTGATAACCTCAACCCTGTCAATTTTTGGCGAGTGCAACGGAAAAACCCTCTCAATCCCCACGCCAAAAGACATACGGCGAACAGTGAAACTCTCTCTCACTGATCCATTTTTCTTTGCAATGCAAATGCCCTCAAAGGCCTGCAATCTTTCTCTTGTGCCTTCAACAACCTTAACAAAAATCTTGATGGTGTCGCCGACATTAAACTGCGGAGGCATCTCTTTTAAGTAGTCCGCCTCAATAGCTTTAATTAAATCCATGATTTTCTCCGTGTGTAAATTAAGCACATTCTTAATGAACTCTCTCAGCAGCGGAATATGCACACAATTAGAGATTATATAGTATTTTGACTTGTTTTGCAACTAAATTAACACCGTTTTGAACAAATTTTCAAAAATTTTTAAGACGGTTTAACATGAAATAATAAAACCGCAAAACGCCTTAATTTATTACAAACACAATTTCTAAAACAACCCCTCTTTGGGTGCTAAAATAAGCCTATACCTCTTTTCGGGATTTACTTTATGATAATTCAAAATCATATCCGCAACATTGGCAGCAATCTCAACATCAACATCCTTAGACGGAGTTTCCTTTTGAATTTTTTGCACTACAAACCCAAAAATGTTTGACACTCTTACCTCCGAAAACTTAAAAATTTCAACCCCGTCGCTAGAGCCGTCCGGGTCAAACAACCTTGCCTTGCCCATTCCGTTTATTCCATGTTCAACAATGCGCTGTTTGTCACCGGCTCCTTTACAAAAAGCATCATGCTCTGGCCCGTCGCCCGCAAGTTTAAAAGTCAGCACCTTTGTGTTTTGATTTGTCATTTTTTGTTCCTCCAATTAATTTTATCTTTATTATACCACATTTGCACAACAAACACAAGCATTTCTAAAACTAAATGTTACTTAAAATTATTATACTCTTCACTTGCTTTAAAAGAATTATAAAAATCCAGAAATTTATTGTTATTTATAGCCTCTCTCGCTCTTGCCATTAAATTGTTTAGATAATGAATATTATGCAACGAAACCATGCGTCCGCCCAGGATTTCTTCTACATTAAATAGATGTCTAAAGTATGCTTTTGTAAAGTTCTGACACGCATAACATATGCAATTTGGGTCAAGTGAACTAAAATCTGCGATGAATTTTGCATTTTTTAAGTTGATTGCACCTCGCGAGGTGAAAGCGGTGCCGTTGCGGGCAATACGAGTAGGCAGCACACAATCAAACATATCAATGCCACGCAGCACCCCTTCAATTAGAGAATCCGGACTACCAATCCCCATTAGATAGCGAGGCATATTTTGAGGTAATTTAGGCTTTAGCTCGTCCAGCATCTCATACATTTTGGGTTTTGGCTCACCCACCGACAAACCGCCAATCGCTATTCCGCACTTGGCAAACGGCAGCGTATTCTCCAAGGAATAATGCCTTAAATCCTTATATATATTACCTTGAACAATAGGGAACAACATTTGGTTTTTTGCTGAGTAATCATTTGCCCAAAAGGCATCGTATGACCGCTTCAGCCACCGCAAAGTACGGTCTACGGCATTCTTCGCCACTTCATAACTAGCATTCCCTTCACAACACTCGTCAAAAGCCATAACCACATCTGCGCCCAAATCCGACTGAATTTGCACAGCAGTTTCAGGCGACAGCAAATACTCTTTGCCGTCAATATGCGACTTAAATCTAACACCCTCTTCAGTTATTTTTCTTAAATTGGAAAGCGAAAACACTTGAAAACCGCCGCTGTCAGTCAAGATGGGTCTATCCCACCCCATAAATTTATGCAATCCCCCAGCTTGTTTTATGATACTTTCAGCTGGACGCAACATCAAATGATAAGTATTAGCCAAAATAATCTGCGATGACGCATCCTTAAGCTCTTGCGGAGACATCGCCTTAACAGAAGCCCTGGTCCCCACAGGCATAAAAACAGGGGTGTCAATATCTCCATGCGGAGTAGAGAATATCCCTGTGCGTGCGCCCGATTGAGTGCAAATATGTGTGATTTTGTAGTTAAATTTTATTTTCATAATGGTTAATGCTGTTGACTAAAGTTTTCTAAGTATCACCTAAATATACAGTAGACTTAAACATTATAATCCCTATAGTACCATTATCAACAATATGATACTCAAGCGACTGCCATGTGCCATAATAATAGTAATACGAAAATGACTCTTGAATTATTGTCGGTGGCTCTATCGTTAAATCAAAGCCCTCTCTTTGCATCCATTCATAAAAATTTACATCCTCATAAATCCATACCCATTCATAATTTATTAGTTGCATGTCAACCCTAACATTAAAAACAAGATCCTCTCTATTTACCCCCTCATCAATAACCCAAGCTATCATCATAGTTTGCCTAGCTAGCGTATTAGGTAAATCATAATAATAAAACTTTATGTCAATATTGTCTTCAGTAATCACCACCCACACTCCATCAATATAAAACTCCAATCTAGCAACAAACAGCAAAACAGCACCGTCCACTACAATAATTTCTTCATTAAGCCAAAAACCTTGCTCTAAAGCAATTTTCCTTATATCATCAATATTTTCGGGCAAACTATCAACAAAATCAGGAATCCATGTTGATTCACTATCATCAAACTCATACACTCTCCAAAATGCTATAATACCCTCATCAAGCACCACAAAAAAACCAAAATTGTATGCTTCAACTTCATAATACCATCGATTTTTCAACGCATCCATAAATTTAGTCATTTCCAAAACATTTCCATGCTCATCAAACATCCAATAAACATCATACCAATCCCAATCATAATTAAATTTATCTTGACTAAATTGTATCCCTTCTTCAAAGAAAATAGTAGCTATATGATGCATCCTTAAAATGACAATATCGTCATCATCTATCTCATCCTCATTAACCCACACCCACTCTCCGTCAATATAAGCCTGATATGCAATAGCATTAACTTTATATGCCCCCTCAAACAACTGCCAATAATCATAAAATAACGCCCATTCATCCAAAATCTCAATCAACTTATCAAGAGTGTCAGGAAAATCAAACATAAAATCGGGAATTCGCTCATCGCTAGTCTCACAATAAACACAACCTTCATCCTTGCATTCTCTGCAATTGAAATTGTATAACGGGTCGCATTTTTCATCACACCCTGCAAAAAAGATCGTGGCAACAAACATTGCCACAATAATTGCAATTACCATAAATATTACTTTTGACTTTAATTTCATTATATAGCCTCCAAAGCTAATAAGGATTATAAAATTATCATACAGTTATCATAATCCGTATGTCAACTGATTTTTTATCGTAATCGGATATCTCACAAAAATTATCCAGTTATCCTGTTTTATCACACACAACACGGTTAAAGTAACAACATTGAATCCCCAAAGCTGAAAAAGCGATATTTTTCTTTTACCGCATAGCTGTAGATTTCCAGCGTTTTTTCTCTTGTCAAGAATGCCGATACCAACATAATAAGCGTACTCTTAGGCAAATGAAAATTTGTTATCAACCCATCCACTGCCTTAAATTTATAAGGCGGATATATAAAGATTGAAGTATCACCGCTGCCTGCTTTAATCACACCATCCTCCCCAGCCGCACTCTCTAGCGTTCTCACCGATGTAGTCCCAACTGCAATAATCCTCCGCCCTGCCCGCTTAGCCGCATTTATCCTATCCGCCGCTTCCTCACTAACCTGATAATACTCTGAATGCATAATGTGCTCTTCAATTTTATCAGTCTTAACAGGTCTAAAAGTGCCTAGTCCCACATGAAGCAGCACCTTAACAAACTCCACCCCCTTGTCCCTCAATTTATCCATCAACTCTGGCGTAAAATGTAGTCCAGCTGTCGGAGCCGCACTTGACCCGCCTTTCTTATCATCGGCATAAACAGTTTGATATCTATCCTTTTTTTCCAACTTCCCCTTAATATAATGAGGCAAAGGCATATCTCCAATCTTCTCTAAAATCTCTTCAAAAACTCCCTCATAATAAAACTTGACCTTTTTTAAGCCATCCTCTAAATCTTCTAACACCTCTAATTGCAAGGGCGAATTGTGTTTGTCTACAAAAAAATCCACCTTAGACCCCGCTTTCAACCTTTTGCCCGGCTTTGCTAAAACCTCCCACTCATCCAAATTAAGCCGCTTATGCAGCAAAAATTCAATATGAGCCTTAGTGTCTACTTTACGCCCATAAATCCTTGCAGGAATAACCTTGGTATCATTAACCACCAGCACATCACCTTTTTGAAGTATATCCACTAAATTAAAAAATTGCAAATTAGTGATAGTTTCGCTCTGCCGATTAAAGTGTAGTAATCTTGCATGGTCGCGCGGCTCAAGTGGAGTCTGTGCAATCAACTCATCAGGCAAAAAATAATTGAAATCCTCTTTTTTCATTGTTGTATAAATTCCTTTATTCGTTATAGTTTTGACTGCGATTGATACCTAAGTAAAGTAAAAACCTGCTGTTTTATTTCATACGGAGCATATTTTTCTATTGCCGAAATCATTTTTTTAGAAACACTTATGCCTATTTTATCATAATCCACTCCATCTGTTGAAACGCTTGAACCAATTTCATCAAATACCACAGGTCTACTAAAAGTTATTCCAAAACGCTTTTTTCTATATTGCCTTATGCTTGTTATGTTATAAAGTTCATCGGCTGAAACATTTACAATATCATAAGATTTGCTAAAAGGGTTTAATCTAGCAGTCCTTTTGGTATAAACCAATTTAGTCAACTCAATTTTTTCTATCTCTTCCCATTTAATGAAATTATTTGATGCAGATGTTTTAAGTGCTTTTATATAGATACCATCAAATGACAATATAACTTTATAAAACAACCCTATTACACTAAAAACAAAAGTAACAAAACCTCCAAAAGCAACTATAATAACAACTAACATATCCAGTAGAACATTATAAATAGACTCAACAAAATCAAGCTCGCCAAAAATTCTTGAATACGCATACCACAAAGACAAACCAACAATCAATAATAGAATTGGAGCAAAGTTAAAAAACAGCTTAATAAATTCTCTAAAAATCACTCTATCTTTTGGCACTTGCGGCAAATTTCTTTGTTTGTTGATTTCTATTTTATTTGTTTCACTTTGCATTACTCATCACCTCCTAGGTTTTCTAAAAATCCAATTTGTTCATTTGGAATAAGCTTTTCTAATCCCAAATGCTTATACGCTAAGGGCATGGCAACTCTGCCCCTTGGTGTCCTTGCAATAAAACCTAGCTGCAACAAAAACGGCTCTATAACATCCTCAATTGTTACCGCTTCTTCACTTATTGCCGCAGCAATAGTGTCTAAGCCCACAGGTTTTCCGCTAAACTTCTTTATCATGGTTTCTAACATCCGCCTATCCGTAAAATCCAGCCCCAACGCATCAATTTCCATGCTGTCAAGCGCCTTTTTTGCTAAACCTAACCCAATGCCGCTGTCCCCCGCCACTACCGCAAAATCCCGCACTCTTTTTAGTAGCCGATTGGCTATCCTAGGCGTACCCCTACTCCTAGATGCTATCTCTAAGGACGCCGCATTGTCGCAATCAATTTCTAAAATCCTAGCACTTCGCCTCACAATTTTATCAAGCTCTTCATTTGTATAAAGCTCTAGCCTCAAAATAATTCCAAACCTATCCCTTAAAGGCCCCGTGAGCTGTCCTGCCCTAGTAGTTGCGCCAATCAACGTAAAAGGCTTCAAATTTAGCCGCATACTCCTAGCAGACGGACCTTTGCCGATTATCAAATCAAGCGCGAAATCCTCCATCACAGGATATAGCACCTCTTCTACCGCACGATTTATCCTATGAATTTCATCCAAAAACAGCACATCACCATCACCCACATTAGTAATAAGCGCCGCCAAATCCCCAACTCTCTCAATCGCAGGACCAGAAGTAATACGGATAGAAACCCCTAGTTCATTTGCAATAATATTTGACAAAGTGGTCTTGCCTAGCCCCGGCGGACCATACAGCAAAACATGGTCTAAAACCTCGCCCCGCTTTTTTGCAGCCTCAATAAAAACAGACAAATTAGCCTTGATTTTGTCCTGACCAATGTATTCTGACAATGTTTTGGGTCTTAAAGAATTTTCATTCTCATCACCCTCAATCTGATTTTGTGTGATTATCCTATCGTCCATAAATTTATCCTTATAACATTTTTTCAAGTTATTACTATGTCTTTTGATTATGTTTTGATATCCATCCTTTTTTACGCACAACAATTTCAACCGCCGTCAGCAATATAAACGGAAAAAATAGTAAATATCCGCCTATGCCAGGCATAGCCCTGTATGGTGGAGCCCAATTTCTAGGAATAGAACCATTAATATGAAATGATGCAATAAACACAAGATTAAATAAAGCAACCAAAATTGACAAACCAACAGTACAATAGATTAGTTTGCGGGCAATAGATAATTTTCCTCTTCCTGAAAGGATTATTACACCATAAAATAATAAAAAAAAACGCTGCAAAAATAGTTAGTATTCCTAGTCCCGCTATTGTATATATCCCGATTGATGACAAACTATCAGTCAACAGTGAAATAAAGCCTGTAAAAATATTTTCACTAAAATTTGAATCCGGAACTGGATATCTGTTTCTATACATCACTATAAACATTGGCAATAATAACGATAGAATAGTTACTGCCCCTGCAATTATACCAACTCCTCCATATATCAAATTTTCTTTTTTAATGGGCTGAATTGACTCAATATGCTCATTTTCATTTTGAGCAATCTCATTTTTATTTTTACTGATTCTAGACACTATATGTCGTTTGACAAAATAAATAATTGCCAGCGCCATTAATTCCACAAAAGGCAACATAAGCAATAGCATTCCTATATGAGGCAAAAACAAAGCCCATCCCCAACTTCCAACCCAACTCCCTCCGATAGCATTTTGATTGTAGATAATTATAGAAATTGTCCATAAAATCACAGTGGTTAAAATAATTGCATAAAGAACAGCCACTAATATTTTTGTTGCTCGTATTAGTTTTGGATTAGAAAAATTAAGAGAAAGCAAGAAACCCAAAATTAAACAAGTAATACTTAAAACCAGTCCAACTAATCCCATAATCGCTGCAACCAACATAAGACTGCCCTGAACATAATTAGCGTAAGCAATAACATAAAAATTAGTGATACTATTCTCCCAGTGCCAGTTGCCAAAGCACATCATCGGCATACATAATGCAAAAGCAGATAATGCAGCAATTAGCATCGCTCTCTTTACATTAATTTTACTTGATATTTTAATCATTAATTTCATCCCTCCATAAGCCATACGCAGTATTATTTTATACTTATTTTTTAAGTGCCTCAACAATAATCTCCTCTAATCCCATTCCATCACAATAAACCTTTGCAACAGCTCCGCTCGCTTCATTTTTTGAATACCCCATGCTCATCAAGGCAAGCACGGCATCCTTGCTAGCATCAGACAACGGTTGGCGTGACACTATACCGTCAAACACCAGCGGAGTGTCCTTAAACTCGCTATAAACTTTGTCTTTTAACTCCAAAATAATCCTCTCTGCTGTTTTCTTGCCAACTCCTTTAATCTTAACCAGCCTATCGATGTCACCACTCAATATAATAGTTGCCAACTCATTAGGTGTAACACCACCCAGCACACTAACCGCTGCTTTTGGTCCAATTCCGCTAATTGAAATGAGCCGCAAAAACATTCCCTTTTCTTCTTTTGAATAAAATCCATACAAAAAAACTCCCGCCTCACTGGACGAATAATACACAAAAATCTTTTGCTCATCGCCGATTTTCAATGCTGACAAAGTATGACCTGAACAATTCAATTCATACCCAACTCCGCCGGCTGTTTCTATAACAAGATAGCCTTCTTGAATATCGGTTATTTGCCCTTTAATATAATTAAACATTTAATTCAGTATCCTTTTTTCAAAATTTGTCGTGTTCGCATGGCATATCGCAACTGCCAGTGCATCTGCCGCGTCATCGGGCTTTGGCACTTCTTTTAATCCCAAAATCGCAGACACCATATATTGCATTTGCTTTTTTTCTGCCCGCCCGTGTCCTGTCAGTGCCATCTTAACTTGAAGAGGCGTATACTCATACAAATGCCCGCAATTTTTTATACTTGCCAATAAAATTACTCCCCTTGCTTGTGCCACTTTGATAGCTGTAGTTATATTTGTCCCGAAAAACAATTCCTCTATGGCAATGGCATCAGGCTTGTAGGTTAAAATTATTTTAGTTATATCCTCGTCCAACATAGCCAAACGCACAGGGATAGACTCTGTTGTCGGAGTAATTATTGCCCCGAAATCAACAGACTTTATTATGTTTTTATCTTTATGTATTATCCCATAGCCGATTGTGGCATAGCCGGGATCAATGCCGAGTATCTTCATAACTGTCAACCTGCAATAATTTAGCAACGAGTGCTACTATTTGTTCATTGTGAGGAATTTTCGCTTTTCCTTTTGTTTTTATGATACATAAGAGACTTATTTTCATCAAACAACCCGCCATTATCCGAACAGTCATGCCGCACCTTTCCTTCAAGCATATATTTTTTAGGAAACAATCTGGTGCTTATTTCCTTAGCATACATATCGTCGACCTCGCTCTTAACATCAGTTTCAAATATATAACGCAAATCATCCGACTCATACATACTATAATAGGTGTCTTTTGAAAAAACAATATGGTCAATTAGCTGTTTGCCTAAAACCTTTAAGATGCTCGCAATGGCGACTGTGCTTTTTATATCATCAATTGAAGGTGTGAGCGTACCGCTGGGGTGATTGTGGGCAACAATGATTTTTTGCGCTTGGGTGCGTGAGACTTTGGCAGTAATAGTATTTAGGTCAGCGACGGCAAGGTTGCCGCTGCCTTCAGAAATACAAGAAATATCCATTATTCTATCATTGATGTCCAGCATTACCATATAAAGCCTCTCGTGATTGCGTGCGATGAAATATGGGCGCAGTACATTGACAGCATGAGCGACGCTTTCTACAACAATATTTCTTTTGCGCCTGGACAGCTCTGCTTTCCTGACAATAGAAAGAAGGTTTGGAATAAAATATGCGGCGCCTTGCGTAACATTTTTTATGCGGAATAATTCTTGCGGTTCGGCAGTCATAACTCCGTAGAGTGTGCCGAATTCATTTATAAGATCGTGCGCTATTTCATTGGTGTCTTTTCTCGGGACGAAAAAACTAAGAAGTAATTCTAATGTCTCATAATCTGAAAAAGAATCCAGCTCAGGATCTTGTTTGACAGCCTCACGCATCCTGTCCCTGTGCCCGTCATGCAAGGCTTTTTTCTTTTCAGATGAAAAACTTTCTCTAATCGTAGTCATATTTTCCCTTATTTTTAAGTGCATAGTTTAACAATTCATAATGCACAATTATTGTGTTTTTTTTTAAAATTATTAGCTCAAAAAAAATTCTCAGTTGTGAATTATACAGTATCAGCTAAATTAAATCCGCGCATTATGAAACGCTGCACTTACATCATCATTATCCTCAAAACCGTCAAGCATTTTGTACAACTTTTTGGCTGTATCTTCATCTTCTATGTCTACTAAATTAATCGCCACCCGCTCAATCCCGCTCTTGATAAACACTATGTTTTTAGCACTTAAACCCTCTAAAACCTTATTAAAATCGATAGCATTTGCCAGAATTTCGAAATATTCCTCATGTTCTATTAAATCCTCCGCCTCACACTCAAGTACGATTTCCATCATCGCATCTTCACAAATTTCACCCCTTTCAACCAAAAAAACGCTTTTTTTCTCAAAAGAAATCGCAGCACACCCAGCCACCCCTAAACTTCCGCCCGCCTTATTAAATATCGCCCTAATTTCTGCCGCCGTACGGTTTTTATTATCAGTCAATGCTTCAACAACAAATGCAACTCCACTAGGACCATAGCCCTCATAGATTACTTCTTCATAGTTAATGCTGCCCATCTCACCGCTCGCTTTTTTGATACCTCTTGCAATATTGTCATTAGGCATATTATTTGCCTTTGCTTTGGCTATAATCTGTGCCAGCCTTGCATTTGAATTTGGGTCAGCACCTCCGGCTTTGACAGCAACAGCAATCTCCCGCCCGATTTTAGTAAAAATACGGCTGCGCAACGCATCCGCACTCCCTTTTTGTCTCTTAATTTTTGACCATTTACTGTGTCCTGCCATTTTGGAAACCCTCCGAAGCAGCGGTTAGCGGTTGGTGGTTTTGCAATAACTTAGTGCAAACACTCTTTGCCGGCGCTAAACATTATCATCATCTATACTAACCGCCAAAAAAATGATACGCCAAAACCCCTGTTGCCACACTCACATTCAACGATTCAGAATTATCAACCATAGGAATAGAAATAATCTCATCAGATAATGAGATTATTTCTTTATCCAGCCCATGCGCCTCTGAACCTATAGCTATACACACAGGATGGATTTTTTGCATTGTAAATACATTTTTCCCGTTTAAACAAGACGATAAGAATGTATATTTATGCTGTTTTAAGATAGAAATTGCCGAAATGTCACCTTCAATGAAATCAGATTTTAACACAGCTCCCATGCTGCCCCTTACGACTTTATTTGCATAAATATCCGTACAATTATTGAGTATCAGTGCATAATTTGCAGCTGCTGCCGTGCGAACTATTGTACCAAGGTTGTTAGGGTCAGAAACTCTGTCTAAAAAAAGGATGTTTTTATTTTTAGAAATCAGCATATCCAGCGTGATTTCTTGCTTTTTTTTGACTATTGCAACAATATTTTGAGAGGTGTCCGTATCCGACAACTTTCTCATAACGCTATCGGAAACCAGTTTTATTTTATCGCCCAAAAGCCCAATTATAGAAGCATCCTCAATATACTCATTTGTAATAAAAACATGAACCACACTGTCAAAATCATACTTAATCAAATCCATAACCAATCTTGTCCCCTCAGCCAAAAATTCACAATGAATATTGCGATACTTTTTCTCCTTTAAAGATGCCGCATATTTGACTAGGTTATTTGACGGTGAACTTATAAAAAAGCTGCCTTCGGCGGTTGTTCGGGCGCCTAATTGAAACGCCCTGTTTTTGATGTGTGATGTTTCATTTTTCATAGAACGCTGTCCTAAAGCAGCAATATATTTAGTTACCTTTTGCTTTAAGCGCTAAATTCGCAAAGCTAGCCGGATCTGACACTGCAATTTCAGCAAGCATTTTTCTGTTTAGTTCAATTCCGGCTATTTTTAAACCGTGCATAAAACGACTGTATGACAACCCGTTTTGTCTAGCCGCCGCATTGATTCTGGTTATCCACAACCTTCTAAAATCACGCTTTTTAAGTCTTCGGCTGATGAAAGCATACATTTGTGATTTCATAACAGCTTGTCTTGCTATGCGATACGATCTTGACTTCGACCCCCAATAACCTTTGGCAAGTCTCATTATTTTTCTACGCTTTTTTACAGCGTTTACTGCTCTTTTAATTCTCATATACTTTTCGTTTCTCCTTGTTGAAAAGTGAATATCCTTTCACTTTCGACATTAATTTGATTAGAAAATGAATATTTGTTCACTTTCAATATCATTTAATATTTAGATTATTTTTGAATAATATAGCGCATTGCTCTTGCTTGTTTTTCACTTGCTAAATAACCGCCTTGACGCAAATCTCTTTTGCGCTTGGTAGTTTTTTTGTTTAGAATGTGGTTGCGGTGCATTTTTCTGATTTTTACTTTGCCGCTTGCAGATAATCTAAAGCGTTTTTTTGCACCCGAATGACTTCTCATTTTTGGCATAATTTTGTGTATCTCCTTGTGTTTTTAATAATGATGTAATCCTTAGACCAAAGCCTTAGGATGACAAAAAATATTGTCATTTTTTAGGCGTTAGTATCATCACTATCATACGCCCTTCTGTTGACGGGGTTTTTTCCATCATTCCTACTTCTTCAACCAGCTTGAAAAAGTCACTCATTACCCCTATTCCTAATTTAGAATGAGCCTGCTGCCGCCCTTTCATTCTAATTGAAACCTTGACTTTGTCGCCTGCACTTAAAAATTTAATAGCATGCTTTGCTTTTGTGTTTATGTCACCCACATCAATAGTCATAGATAACCTAACTTCTTTTAGCTCAGATTGCTTTTGCAATTTTTTTGCCTGCTTTTCTTTTTTGGACATATCAAACTTGTATTTGCCATAGTCCATGATTTTGACAACAGGAGGTTTTGCACCCGGATTGATTTTAACTAAATCCAATTCCTTGCTTTGCGCCAAACGATAAGCCTCTAATGAGGACATAATCCCCAACTGCTCACCCTCAGCGTCAATGACACGCACCTCTTTGTCTCTAATTCTGCCGTTTATTTCAGCTTGAATTCTAATGGTAATTTCCCTCCAACATAAAAAATGAGTGGCTAAAAGTAAAATCTTTCCCACTCAATAAAATACATCAAAAGATGATGCATTCAGTTTGATTGACCGATAAAGACAAAACTCAATCGGTGAGAATAATCTACTTTATGCGATAATTATATAATAACCTGTCAAGGTTGTCAAGCGATTTAATGGGGGTTTTGAAGAATTTTTAAGGCGTATCATATATAAACAAACACCCCCGAGGGTAAGTCCCTGAATCCGTCGCCCAAGGCGACTTCCGCTGCTTACGGCGGTGTTTTATACCTTTTAAGCGGTCGCAAATTTACTTGCTTGTAATCAAGTAAATTTGCACGGTTGATAAGGCACACCGCCTTTTATCACTTCTTTGTATCCAGCTTCAATACAGTCATAAATGCTTCGCTCGGCACCTCTACACTGCCCACCTGCCGCATCCTCTTTTTTCCTTCTTTTTGCTTTTCTAATAGCTTTCTTTTTCTTGAAATGTCACCGCCATAACATTTTGCCAAAACATCCTTTCTCATGGCGCGCACCGTCTCTCTGGCAATAACCTTGCTCCCTATTGCCGCCTGAATAGGCACTTCAAACATTTGTCTTGGGATTACTTCTTTTAGTTTTTCTACTAGCAGTCTGCCTCTTGAATACGCCTTCTCTCTATGCACAATGATACTCAAAGCATCGCATATTTCGTTGTTCAGCAAGACATCCATTCTCACCAAATCACTTTTCATATAACCGCTAATCTCATAATCTAAACTAGCATAGCCCCTTGTCCTAGACTTTAAGCCGTCAAAAAAATCATAAACAATCTCATTGAGCGGAATATCATACACCAACTTCACCCTAGTTTTATCCAAATAAATCATGTCCTTATAGATACCCCTTTTCTCATTGCATAAATCCATGATTTGCCCGATGTACTCAGGCGGCGTATAAATATGCACAAAAGCAACCGGCTCTTCAATATAAGCGATTTCTGCTATTGGAGGCATATTTGACGGATTTGTGACTGTCAATATATCGCCGTTTGATTTATGCATATTATAATTAACACCGGGGGCTGTCGTAATCAAATCCAAATTAAACTCTCTCTCCAGTCTCTCTGCAATAATTTCCATGTGCAGTAAGCCTAAAAAGCCGCATCTAAAACCAAAGCCTAGAGCAGCTGAGGATTCTTGCTCATAGTGAAGGGAGGCGTCGTTTAGTTTAAGTTTTTCCAGCGCCTCTTTTAGATCTCCGTATCTTGAGCCGTCTATGGGGAAAATTCCGCAATATACCACTGGAGTGACTTTTTTATAGCCGGGGCATGGCATTTTAGTTGGGTTGTCAGCGTCGGTGATGGTGTCCCCCGGTGCTGTGTCTGCTACATTTTTTATACTTGCGCAAATATAACCTACTTGCCCTGCTGTCAGGTTTTGTGCAGGAACATTTTTGGGAGAGAAAAAGCCTACTTCTGTTACTTCAAAAGTTTTGCCTGTGGCCATCATTTTGATTTTCATGCCTGCTTTTGCTATGCCGTCTACGATACGAACCAGGCAGACTGCTCCGCGATAGTTATCGTAGTATGAATCAAAAATAAGAGCTTTTAGAGGGGCAACATCCTCGCCTTTTGGAGGCGGGAAAGCGGTGATGGCTTGTATGAGAACATCCTCTATATTGAGTCCTTCTTTGGCACTGATAAGCGGAGCGTTGCTTGCGTCAAGCCCAATTATATCCTCAATCTCTTTTTTGA
>Ga0123355_10000738_pt1 | contig 44496 bp, 41 predicted proteins | sample TergutEmb28metaG_3_FD_89872 | JGI IMG/M metagenome (GOLD analysis project Ga0123355, IMG submission 89872) | Embiratermes neotenicus P1 segment gut microbial communities from Petit-Saut dam, French Guiana - Emb289 P1 | ecosystem: Host-associated > Arthropoda: Insects > Digestive system > Gut ...
ATCCCCTCTAAATCCACAAAAGTCCCGGGCATGAAGTGCAGGTGGATGAACTTTTTATGGAGATATTCAGAGGTGTACAGGGTAATGTGGTCTTTTAAGATCACCAGTTTTACCCGGTCTCGCTCTAAGAACGTGAGCATCTCGTCCATCATGGTGTCTATGATGGCGGGCTCTTGGCTCTTGTATGCGTCTTTTATGTGGATTACGTTGTACTCGGCCACGGGGGAGGAGATAAAGGCCGTCTTGAACTTGATGGGGAATATGCGGTAGATTTTTTCCAGCCCGCCGGAGAGCACGCCGTGAAACGAAAACTTGTTGTCGATATAAATATACGTCCACGCAATCACTTCGTCGGGTGTTGCGGCCACGGCGAAATAGCCTTTGAAGTCGTTGTCCAGGTTTTTCATCAGTGTCTGGATGTACTTGGTCTTGTGCTGCACGTTGACCGTGCGCACCAAATCGTCCAACGCGGCGTGTTCTATCTGTTCCCCGCAGTTGATAATTTCGATCCGGAGATTGTCAATTGACGGATTGTTCCCCTTCGCCTCTGGCACAATTGCACCCCCATCCGCGCAAAAATTAAGGTGTTTCCTCCGCCTGGGGCGGGGGAAGCACGAAAGAGCCCTATAGGTTTGCGCCTACGCCCTTCAAAAGCCGCAGCATGTTCTTGGAGTAAAACTTCTCCAACACCTCGTCGGGGAGGCCCAGGCCGTAGATGTACCAGCGGCCCTGCTCCCAGCCCCACTCGAGGATGGGCCGGAAGTATTCGTCGTAGGTCTCAAAGAAGCGGTAGTGCTCCGCGTAGAAGTTGAGGTCAAAGCCCGCGCCGCCGAAGCCCGCGTCTGTGCCGAATACAATCCTGTCCTGGTATTTTAAGAAAAATTCCCGGCAGGTGTAGGGCTGACGGCCCAAGAGGTTGTTCCGAGCGGACGTGTCGATATACATGTTGGGGTGCTTATCTAACTGTGCGCCCACCCAGCCCAAATCCTCCGCGCAGGAGCCCACGTGGGGGATGACGAAAGTCGTGTCTGGGTTTGTCTGGATGAGGTTGTCCTGTGCTCGCATCAGTTCCTCAAAGCTGGGCTGGCCGCCGCCGTAGAAGACCCAGTCGGGGTTTTGTACCAGGCTCTCGTAGAACTCGTTTTTCTCGTCTACGGGGGTGAAAAAGGATTTGGGGTCGGCGATGTGGAAGAGGATCAGCATTTTGTACTTTGCGGCGGCCTCCCAGATGGGGCGGAGCCTGCCGTCATCGGGCATGACGAATTTTCCGCTGGAGTCTTTTAAGCGGCAGCCGATGTTCTTCCAAAATTTCAGGCCGTTAATCCCCATGGATTTCATTTCTTTTAACGTCTGATCCGCGTAGGCGGGGAAATCGGGTTCTTCCAGGCGGGATACGTCTATGGAGGCAAAGGTGTGGATGAACTCTTCGTATCCTTTGAAATATGCCAAATGCTCTTTTAAGGGGTCACCCCAGAACATTTTCAAGTTGATCGCGCCGAATATCCCCGCACTTTTCAGCCCGTCCACTACTTCTTTTGCGTCAATGGGTCCGTGGCCGCCCATTTGTAATGGGCCCACGTGAATATGGCCGTCAAACACCGGGAATTTTGGTTTGGTTATGATTGTCTCCTTCACGGTGAGCATGGATGTGGGGTCATAGTCTCTCAATAACAGAGTATCTCTCATGATAGGCCTCCCATTTTGTATGAAAAATTATAGTGCTATTATTTTAACACAGTACCATCGCCGTGTCCAAATTATTTTTCATTGTCTCGCCCCATGGGTCAGATTGACGCAGAGCGCACTGCCGGGGGCGGCCCCTGTACCCTGTAGATCGAAAACATTGCAAAAACCGACATATTTTGATATAATTATATGCTAGGGTATGTAAAAACAGAAGCATTGCTTAAAAAGAACGCACCTTATGTTTTCCCCCGCCGTAAGCGGGGGAAAACATTAAAGTAGCACTTCCCCAAAAACGCAAGCGAGGCGCACGATATGAATAATTATGATCACAGGCGCAGAGAGGCGGGCAGAAGATTCCGGCGGCGCAGGGCCAGGCGAAACGCGTTCAGAGCCTTTCTGGTTCTGGTGTGTCTGGTCGCCATCCCGCTGCTTCTGTTTTCTTGGCTCTCCTCCGACTCGGATACACCGGATATCTCGGATACTTCGGATGTCACCGATGATCCGGATGATCCCGGCACCCCGGAGGGTGCCTCTCCGGCCCTGAATCCGACTCCTTGGGAGGATTTCCACCCCCACAGCCTGCCTGAGACCGACCCCCAGCGCGCAAACTTTGGATTCCAGTGGGATACACAGATCGTGGGCGATTTGGGGCCGATCCACTTCGGGCGACCGGAGGACTACACTACTCTGGCCGGTATCACCACATTCCGAGGCGACAACTTCCGCAACCAGGCCGCATGGGGTACTGTGAACATTGTCGAAGAGCGGCTTGTGGAGACCTATATGCTGGGCACCGGCCGCATGGGTGAATGGTCCGGCGTGGGCTGGTCCGGTCAGCCCGCCATCGTCCAGTGGGACTTTGCACTGCAACAGCAGATGAATATCGTGCCGTCCAAACGGGACGACCCCAACCTGGTGGAGGTCATCCAAGGCGTTATGGACGGTTACATCTACTTCTTCGATCTGGCAGACGGCGTACAGACACGGCCGCCCATCCGCCTGGGTGAGCCCATCAAGGGCGGTGTCACCGTTGACCCCCGGGGCTATCCCCTGTTATACGTGGGCCAGGGCGTCATGTTCGGCGATCAATTCGGATTCTTTATCTACTCTCTCATAGACGGATCGGAACTGTTTTTCATAGACGGCCACGACCCCTTCGCCTCCAGAGATTGGGGCGCATTTGATGCAAATCCCGTCATTGACAAGGTAAACGACCGCATGATCCTGGCCGGTGAGAACGGCGTGATTTACAGCGTTTTGCTGAACACTTCCTTTGACAGGACGGCAGGTGCGATCACGATTAACCCCGTGGTCTCACGCTACCGTCACACCACAACGCCTCACAGGGGCATGTACGGAATGGAGAGCTCCCCCGCCGCTTTCTCCCACTATCTCTTCGTGGCGGATAACAGCGGCATTATTCAATGCATTGATCTGCGGACCCTTGAACCGGTCTGGGTCTTTGACGCGGGGGACGATACGGACGCCACCCTCGTCCTGGACTGGGAGGAGGAACACCAGCGGCTGGTTCTCTACACCGGGACATCCGTAGATCTACAGGGGCCGGGGAGCTATGCCTTTGTCCGCAAGCTGGACGCGGCAACCGGCGCCGTGCTGTGGGAACACGCCTACCCCTGCCGGCACAACCCCGACGTAAACGGCGGTGTCATGGGTACGCCCGTCCTCGGAAAGGGCGATATCTCCGACTTGGTCATCTTCTCCATTGCCAAACCCATCGGTGTGGGCGGCGACAACTTGTTGATCGCCTATGACCGGGAGAGCGGGGATGTGGTCTGGGAAACCGTCATGTCCGTTTACGCCTGGAGCTCCCCTGTGGCCGTGTACACGCCCGACGGCATAAGCTATCTGATCCTGGCGGATCAGCAGGGGCGGCTGCACCTCATCCGGGGTATCACCGGCGAAATCGTCTACTCCCTCCAGCTCTACGGCACCATCGAGGCCTCCCCCGCGATATTCGGCAACCAAATCGTCATCGGCACCCGGTGGCTGCGGATTTTTGGGGTTGAGATTTTGTAGCGGATATATTGCATAAGCTCCTAGTTTTACACAAAAACAGCCCCCGTACAGATTTCTTCTGTACGGGGGCTCGTCAACTCAAACTATTTCTCTTCTCTCGCTTTCGTATCGGCGATGACTTTTTCTTGGACGTTGCCCGGCGCTTCCTCGTAGCGGGCGAACTCCATGGTGAAACTGCCTCTGCCCTGGGTCATGGAGCGCAGGTCAATGGCGTAACTGCTCATCTCGGCCATGGGGACCTCCGCCTCCACAATCTGGGTACCGCTCTCTGCGGGGTTCATGCCCATGATACGGCCTCTCCGCTTGTTGAGGTCGCCGATGACATCCCCCATGTAGGAATCGGGTACTGTGACTTCCAGGTTGCCGATTGGCTCTAAGAGCACGGGGTTCGCCGTGGGCAGTCCCGCCCGATAGGCCAGCATTGCCGCCGTTGTAAAAGCAATTTCCTTGGAGTCCACCGGATGGTAGGAGCCGTCCACCAGTGTCGCCTTCAAGAACACCACGGGATAGCCCGCCAAGACACCCTGGCGGCAAGATTCCCGGATGCCTTTTTCCACTGCGGGGAAGAAGTTCCGCGGAACGCTCCCACCGAAGATTTTCTCTTCAAAAATCAGCTCTTCCGTGTCGCCCGGCTCGAACTCGACCCACACGTCACCGAACTGGCCCGCGCCGCCGGACTGCTTCTTGTGGCGGCCCTGGACTCTGACTTTCTTGCGTATCTTCTCCCGATAGGGTACCCGGGCCGGCGCGAGTTCGACTTCTACGCCGAATCTGCTCTTGAGTTTTGCGCACAGGACGTCAATATGGATATCGCCCTCCCCCGATAAGACCAACTGTCCGGTCTCGGCGTTGCTCACCAGGGTGAATGAGGGATCTTCTTCATTTAAGCGGTTTAGACCTGTGCCGATCTTATCCTCCTGGCCCTCTGTCTTGGGCGAAATCGCCTGAGAATAGCAGGGTTTCGGGAATTTGATTCCGGCGGCGGCGATCAGTTTCTTCGGATCACAGAGGCTGTCCCCCGTCTTCGTGTCCGTGAGTTTGCCCACAGCGCCGATATCGCCGCAACCGACTTCAGAGACCTCTTCGCTCTTTTTGCCCTGCATCACGTAGATGCGGCTCATCTTCTCCGCAGAACCCGTGCGGACATTGGTCAGGGTCATGTCCGGCGTCACCTTACCGGACAATACTTTGAAGAAGGAGAACTTCCCGTACTGATCGGACACGGTCTTGTAGATCACAGCCACAGTGGAACCGGAGGGATCACAGGCGATTTCCACTTCTTTTCCGTTTTCCTCGCCGGCTTCCACGCCCACTTCGTCGGGGCTGGGGAGCAGGTCGCTGATGGCCCGCAGAATGCTCTTAACGCCAAGGCCTGTCACGGCGCTGCCGGTGAATACGGGGAATAGGGTCAAGTCTCGGATACCGGCCCGGAGCCCTGCGACTTTTTCTTCCTCGGTGAATGGCTCTCCGGAGAAATATTTCTCCATGAGCTCCTCACTGGTCTCCGCCACGCTCTCGTTGACGGCGGTGTAGAGTTCTTCCAACTCTGCGGCCATCTCGGCGGGGGGCTCGCACTCGGAGAAGTTGCCTTTGGCATCCATGGAAAACGCCTGATGAGTGATGAGGTCCACAAGACCTGTGCACTTGCCCGCTCCGTCCACAATGGGGGCGATCATGGGGCAGATGCTGGTGCCGTATCTCTCTCGGAGATCATCAAATACGCGGTGGAAATTTGCGTTCTCCTCGTCAATTTTAGAGATGAAAAACATGCGGGGCATCTTCCGGTCATTTAAATATTTCCACGCCTTCTCACCGCCGACCCCGATACCGTCTTTGGCGGTGCCGACAATAATCCCCGCGTCCGCCGCCCGGAGGGCCTGGAACACTTCACCCACAAAATCAAAAAAGCCGGGGGTGTCGATCATGTTGATCTTCTGATCTTTGTACTTGGCGTACATCGTCGTCGCAGAAATGGAATTTTGGCGTTTGATCTCTTCGGGGTCGTAATCTCCCACCGTGTTGCCGTCTTGGACTTTGCCCTGGCGGTCAATCATGCCGGTGACTTTGAGTAAACTCTCGGCAAGACTCGTCTTACCGGAGCCACCGTGACCGAGAAAACAAATATTACGGATATCCTTCGTCGCATAGCTCATAAGATATGTTCCACTCCTTATAATTCTACTGGTCTAATCGCATAGGGACAGTATACATGAAACCCGTTGCAATGACAACAAGTTTTTTGTCCTAATTCAATACATCTGATAACACAATATCCAACACCCGGGTAAAGGTCTTTTTCACACGGGTGCTCGTCTCCATGACCTCTTCATGATTTAACGCCGCACCTGTCATCCCCGCCGCCATATTGGTGATACAGGAGATACCCAACACACGCATCCCGCAGTGGGCCGCCACGATGGCCTCCGGCACGGTGGACATGCCCACGGCGTCGGCGCCGATGGCACGGCAGAAGCGGATCTCCGCCGGTGTCTCATAGTTGGGGCCGGAGAACATGATATATACGCCCTCTGCCAGGTCGATTCCCTCTGCCGCCGCCGTCTCCATCAGGCGCTTCCGCAGGGCCGGGTCATAGACATGGGTCATATCGGGGAACCGGGGGCCGAACTCGTCTAAATTTTTGCCGATCAGGGGATTTTGTCCGGAGTAGTTGATGTGGTCGGCAATCACCATGAGGGCCCCCTCCGCAAAGGCAGCATTGACCCCCCCGGCGGCGTTGGTGATGACCACGGTCTCGATCCCCAGCTTTTTCATCACCCGCACGGGGATGGTGATCTCCTGCTGGCAATACCCCTCATAGTAGTGAAAGCGCCCCTGCATGGCCAGGATCGTCCGGTCGCCCCGCTGGCCGATCACCAGTTGGCCCTTGTGCCCCTCCACGGTGGAGTGTAAAAATCCGGGGATTTCGGCATAGGGAATCTGGATGGCCTGTTCTAACGTGTCGGCATAATCCCCCAACCCGCTGCCCAGAATCATGCCTACCTGAGGTTGCTGGCCTCCCAGTTTTTGCTGGATATACGCCGTACTTCTTTCGATGCGCTCTAATAGTGTCATAACAAACGCCCGCCTTTCTGTTGTTGACTTGGTTTTAGTATTCTCTAGTATAGTCTGTCTGTGGGCGTTTGTAAATAATAAGAATCAGCGATTAAGCCCTTTTTGAATTTAATCGCTGATTCTTGAAACTGGCTTGTCACAGGCTGGTTTAATCTGTATAATGGCGATAGGAATTGCCGCTAGGCGGCTCGGTCACTCCCTTGAGAAAGGGGGTGAGGCTGTGGGAGCATATCTTACATACGATGTCTTCTTTGCCATCGTTATGATGCTACTAGCTGTTATTGCCCTGTGTAAAAGCAGGAAAAAATAACACGAGACGCCTTTTGTAAGGCGTCTCATTCTCATTCATAAGGACTGAGCCGCCCCGTTACAAGCGGCAATTCCTCTTTGTACACTCATTATACACCCAGCCAACTGCCCTGTCAATCCCCACTCTCACCGGAGGCGATCCCATGACCAATCTTCAAACAGACGTCCGCTATATTAAGGGCATCGGCGAGAAGCGTGCCAAGGCCCTGGAAAAACTGGGCATCTCTTGCCTGGGGGATCTGGTCGCCTATTTCCCCCGGGCCTATGATGACCGCCGTGCATTCTCCCCCATCGGAGACCTCACCCCGGGGGAGACCGTCTCCGTCCGGGCCATCATCGCAGACGAACCCCGGCTCTCCCATGTGCGCCGAGGGTTGGATTTGATCAAATTCCGGGCGGTGGATGAATCCGGCAGCCTGCAAGTCACCTTTTTCAACCAGAGTTATCTAAAGGGCCAACTCCAAAAAGGCGAGAGCTACGTCTTCTACGGCAAAGTGACAGGTACCCTTTTGACACCCGCCATGCAGAACCCCGTGATGGAAAAAGAGGCGGACGCCGGGCGGATGACGGGGCGGATCGTCCCCATCTACCGCCTGACCCAGGGGGTGAGCTTAAATCTCCTTTCCCAGGCCGTGGCCCAGGGGCTCACCGCCTGCGGGGATCACTTCCCCGACCCCCTGCCGGAATCTGTCCGCACCGCCCACGATCTGGCTCAGACCGCGTTCGCCTATCACAACATCCATTTCCCGGACAGCGAAGAATCTCTGGAATTGGCCCGGAAACGGCTGATCTTTGAGGAGCTGTTCCTCCTGGCTACGGCAATGGGGTTCCTCCGGGACCGCCGGACCGACTATAATGGCCGCCAGATCCCCACAGCGGATTTGACCCCGTTCTATGACGCCCTCCCCTTCACCCTGACAAACGCCCAGAAGCGGGCCATCGCCGACGCCGCCTCGGATATGGGGCGCAATGTCCCCATGGCCCGGCTGATCCAGGGAGACGTGGGCTCCGGCAAAACCGTAGTCGCCGCCGCCTGTGTCTGGCTGGCCTATGAGGCGGGGTATCAGAGCGCTTTCATGGCCCCTACGGAGATTTTGGCCAAACAACATTACGATACTCTATCGAATCTCCTCTCCCCCCTGGGGATTCGGGTGGGGCTTTTGACCGGGAGCCTCACCGCCAAGAAAAAGCGGGAGCTGGGCGACCTTATTGAGACCGGGTATTTCCATCTCATCGTCGGCACCCACGCCCTGATCTCGGCGGGGGTGCGGTACCGGGACTTGGCCCTGGTCATTACCGACGAGCAGCACCGCTTCGGCGTAGATCAGCGGAGCGCCCTCACGGAGAAGGGGGATCACCCCCATGTGATGGTTATGTCCGCCACGCCCATCCCCCGAACCCTGGCGCTGATCATCTACGGCGATCTGGACGTCTCCATTATCGACGAACTGCCCCCGGGCAGACAGGCGGTGGATACCTTCTCCGTGGACGAGACCTATCGCCAGCGGATTTTCCGCTTTACGGAAAAACTCTTAGACGAGGGGCGGCAAGCTTTCTTCGTCTGCCCCGCCATCGAATCCGATCCCGAGGACATGTCCGGCGGCCTGAAGGCCGTGGAGGAATACGCCAAAAATCTGCAAGAAGATGTGTTCCCCAACCGGAACGTGGCCTTTCTCCACGGCAAGTTGAAGCCAAAAGCAAAAGAGGCCATCATGGCCTCCTTCGCGGAGGGGGAGATCGATATTCTGGTCGCCACCACGGTCATTGAAGTTGGGGTGGACGTGCCCAACGCCGCCCTGATGGTTATCGAAAACGCCGAACAGTTCGGTCTGGGCCAGCTCCATCAGCTCCGGGGCCGGGTGGGGCGGGGGGGCCATAAATCCTACTGCGTGCTCATCTCGTCCAATCAAAATGAGACCACTCAGGCCCGGCTGGACGTCCTCTGCAAGACCAATGACGGATTCCAGGTGGCGGAGGAAGACCTGGCCCTCCGGGGCCCCGGCGATTTCTTCGGCTCCCGCCAACACGGCCTGCCGGAGATGCGCCTGGCGAATTTGCAATACAACATGGACATCCTCTCCCAGGCCCAGCAATCCGCCGTGGCCCTCTTGGAGGATGATCCCAAGCTGGAATCCCCCGCCCACCGGGCGCTGCGGGATCGGATTCAGACTATGTTTGATTTGCATGGGGATGGGTTTCATTGATTGGGAACATTTTTTTATTTTCACTCGTCTAACAAATAAGTTTATACGTTTGGGGGGCAACAAAAATGAAAAAGACAACACAATTTCTATCCCGCAAAATCGCAAAGACAGCACTGGTTTTCATCGTATTATTCGGCGTACTATTCCTCTCACTCCCCCATGTTGTCTCCGTGTCACCCGACGGCACGGCTGATGCCGCCCCGCTCCCTTTCGTCGATGTAAATCCTGCGGACTGGTTTTACGAGCAGGTGCGTTACGTATTTGAGCACGATCTCATGGTGGGCGCAGGGGATATGACATTTAGCCCCAATGTCTCCGTCACAAGGGCAATGGCAGCGCAAATCCTCTATAATCACAGCGGCAGGCCCAGCACTGCATGGATGACAAACCCCTTCACCGATGTGGCCGAAGACGCGTGGTATCGTGATGCAGTTGTCTGGGCCGCCGGCGCCGGCATCGTGCGGGGTTCCGGGGACGGCACCTTTGCCCCCGGTGCGTATATTACAAGGGCGCATTTGACGCTTATCTTAAACAATTATGCCGACTTTGCACGGCTGGAATTACCGCCCCGGCGGGATAGTCAGCCCTTTGCCGATTATATGGATATCCGCAACTACGCAAAGGAGGCCATTGACCGCTTTTTCCGGGCCATGGTCATAAACGGCAGACCGGACGGGACATTTGCCCCGCAAGACAGCGCTACAAGAGCCGAACTTGCAACCATGTTATCTCAATTTATTAAATACAGCGAGAGCGGGCCTGTGCAGACCCCGCCTGTACCGCCCTATGGTGTTTACTCAACCCCGCCACCCTGCGCTCCAGATTACGGCTTCCCCTATCCCGATCCACCTCCCGTTCCGTCTCCCGGCGATGATTATGCCGTTCCGGAGTACGGGTTCCCCTGCTTAGATTAGCACCAACAAGAGGATACAACATATGGAACATAGACCATTGACCGCCGTATGGGAAGTGACCATGGGCTGTAATATGCGCTGCGGACACTGCGGCTCCTCCTGTGAAGATCAGCTGCCCGGTGAGCTCAACACCCAGGAGGCCCTTTCTCTGGCTGACCAAATTGCAGACTTAGGGCTCAAGTGGATTACCCTTTCCGGGGGAGAACCGCTTCTCCGGGCAGATCTACCGCTGCTGATCGAACGATTCGTTGCCCGATCAGTGGTTGTCAATATCATATCCAATGGCTGGTTCATAGATGCTCATATGGCACAGACATTAAAACGATCCGGCGTCTCAACCGTGGCCATCAGTATCGACGGCACAGAAAAAGTACACGACAGTATCAGAAAGGCCGGTTCTTTTCAGCGCATCAGAGAGGCCGTGGCCCATTTAAAACGTGCCAACGTCACAGTGGGAGCGGTTACAACTATTTCCAGAAAAAACATTGCCATACTGCCTGAGCTGCGCCGCATATTGATCCATATGGGCGTGGATTTATGGCAGGTGCAGTTGGGTCAGCCCATGGGGAACTTTAAGGAACGCCCGGACTGGGTAATAAGCCCGGAGCAAGTCCCCGACATCATTGATTTTTGCAGCGAAACCGCAATGGACGGGGAAATCAAGATTTTCCCCGCCGACTGCATTGGCTATTATACGGAACAAGAACTGATGATCCGGCAATCTGCCGGGATCGGCGGCCCTGCGTCCATATGGAGCGGCTGCAATGCCGGAATGCGTAATTTTGGCATCTTACATAACGGCGACATTTTAGGTTGCACATCCATTCGGGACAAGTCTTTTATTGAGGGAAACATTAGGGAGCAGCCCTTATCTCATATCTGGCTTAACCCGGCGGGGTTTGCCTGGTGCAGAAACGCTTCAAAGGCGCAGCTTCAGGGCGATTGCGCCATTTGCATATATGCGAGCAAGTGTCTTGGCGGCTGCTCCAACACACGCCTTACCATGAATGGCCATATCTATTCTGACAATCAATATTGTGCATATAATGTAGCCCTAAAAAAGTTGAGAGAACGCCTCCTGCAAGAAACCGATGCCCTGTGGCTGACGGCACAGGCGGAATACAGCCTTGCAAATAACGAGTTCCAGACGGCAGCTTTTTTTACAGACCGTGTACTGATGCTTGATCCCGATGAAAAGAAAGCTCTGGCCATAAAAGGTTTTGCCGAATTTATGTGCGGAAACTATATCCTGTGCGAAAGCGCCAACCGAATAGCCTTAGCGCTTGACCCGGATGACGCCTACGCCATGAAAGGGCTGGGGCTTGCCCTCCATAAACAGGGGGATTCCGCACGGGGGCTGGAATACCTCGAAAAAGCCGCAGATATAACGAACTACGCCGACGCCGACGTGATGCATGATTTGGAGTTTGTACGGCGAGAAATTGAATTGATACAAGGAGAACTGGATCATGCTGCACACAAAACCGGTCACAAAGAACATTAAATATGATAAAGAAGGCTTTCAACATATAAAAGAGTTGTATGGCTCCGCCTTTCCCAGGCAAGAACAGGCACCCCTTGCGTTTCTCATCAATCAAACAAAAAAAGACACCGTCAGATTCGATGCCTACTACGATGGAGATGTGTTTGTGGGCTTGACCTATACGATTTCGTCCGGGGACATGACTTACTTATGGTATCTTGCAACCCGGTCAGAGCTGCGCTCTAAGGGATACGGCGCACAAATTATGCAGCACCTTCGTGAACTGTATCCAAATAATCGCATTGTACTAAACCTGGATGCGCAGGATGAAACCGCAAGCGACAGCGAGATACGGAAAAAGCGTAAGGAGTTCTATATTAGAAACGGCTATGCCCCCACCGGATACCTATGTACGTTCCGCGGCAACAGACTTGATGTCATGTCTATAAACGGCAACGTAACTTCTAATGAATTTTTATCTATTTTCAGGGATTATTTCGGCCCGATTATGTATCTCTTCGCCCGGCCAAAAATTATATTGTAACGTGAAAGATACGCTTACCCCCAAGGTCTTGTGACGTCCCGCGTCACAAGACCGCTTTTTATTCTACGACTTCCCCAAACACAATCTCCACCTCAAATAAATCCCCCGAAGCGCAGATAGCAAACTGTCCGCCCATGAGTTCCACGAGGCTTTTGGCAATATAGAGCCCCAACCCGCTCCCCTCTGTATTCCTGGCCCGGTCTCCGCGGATGAATTGCTCCGTCAGGGCGTCGCCGACCAGGTCAATTGGGTCTTGAGATATATTCTTCAGGACAAAAGCTACCTCCCTCTCCCCCTGTGTGATCTCCGCAAACACACGGGTGCCGGTGAGGGTATATTTGGCCGCATTGGAGAACAGATTTTCCAATACACGCCACAGGTGTCTGCTGTCCACATAGGCATAGACCGGCTCGTCCGGCTCCCGGAGCACCAGGGTCAGATGCCGCTGGATAAATTGCTCGTCGAATTCCCCGGCCACCTGGCCCACCAGTTCCAGCAGATTGACTTCCTCCAAGGACACGCTCACGTTCCCCGTGCCCGCTTTGGAGGCCTCCATCAAGTCGTCAATCAGGGTTTTCAGCCGTGCGGATTTCCTGTCCAACACCGATACGTATGCGGCGGCCTCCCCCGCTATGGGCTGGGCTTTTAGTAAATCCACATAGTTGATAATCGATGTCAAAGGTGTCCGGATATCGTGGGAGACGTTGGTGATGAGCTCGCTCTTAAACCGCTCCATCCGGATGCGCTCTTCGTTTGTGGCGTCTTGCTCCTCAGAGAGCCGTGCCACACTGGCGGCCAAAAAGGTCAGCCCCAGGACGGAGAGAGAGGTGGCAATCAAGAAAAGAGTTTCAATCGAATAGCCCCACCGCTGCCGGTACTCGGGTCCGATGGGCCGGTTCAGGGAGAAAAAGGCCGTTGTCTGAAAGCCAAAAAAATCGGAGACATCTGGGATTAAAGCGAATAATAGGATCACGTTCCAGGTCAACATCAAGGCAAAAAACAGGCCCGTGGCCCGCCAGACGGGATACCGCCGGAAAAACCGTACCCAGTAGAGGGTACGGAGCAAATCTCTGTCCCGGAAACGGGCGACAAATTCCGTTCCGATCAGCACCGCCACCAGATAGGCCAGCGTTGGCGGTAAGAGGGAGTATAGCTCCCGCCACTCCGTATGGGCGGCGGAGAGGAGAAAGAACATGGACAAGAGACCGCACAGGCTCAACAGCGCAAAGTCTAAATTGCGCCAGAGACGATAGGCGGCCTCCTTTTTTGCCGTTCCCGGGGTCATCCAGACGGAGAGGAACAGAAGTCCGATACAGAGCACGAGGAGGAACACGGAAAAGTGAAATCCAAAGTGAAACCTCCCGCCGAAAAAATTACCGAAGAGCACATGAAAGGTGTGGCTCAGAGAGCGCAGCAGAGATACCGCCCCGGCATAGCCCAAGAGAAACAGTAAAATCTTTACAGCGGGGGAGCAAAATAGTTTAATCATGCTTCACCACCTTGTACCCCAATCCGTAGACCACTTTCAGATATTGCGGCTCTTTGGGAACCGTCTCAATCTTCTCCCGGATATGCCGAATATGCACGGAGACAGTCTTGGATACGTGGAAAGCGGGTTCTTCCCAGACCGCCTCATAAATCTGGGACGACGAGAACACCCGATCCAGATTTGAGATGAGCAATTTCAATATGTTGTACTCCAGCGGTGTAAGGGAGACGTCCTCTCCCTCTACGCTCACGCTCTTCTTGTTGTCGTCCAGCACCAGGCCCCCGGTCTGGTAGACATTCTGCTCCGGCGATAACTGGCCCGCATGTAGTCCCCCCAGACGGGCATAGCGGCGCAGGGCCGCCCGCACCCGGGCGATGAGCTCCACGGGATTAAAGGGCTTTGTAATATAGTCGTCCCCGCCCATATTCAGCCCCAGGATCCGATCCGTCTCCTCGCTCTTGGCGGAGAGGAATACAATGGGTACATTGTTGGTCTCCCGAATCTTCACCGCCGCGGAGATCCCGTCCATCTCCGGCATCATTACATCCAGCAAGATCAGGTGAATGGTCTCACAGGAGGCCAGCGCCACCGCCTCCCGGCCGTTGATGGCCTGAACCACCCGGTATCCCTCCTGGCGCAGATATATTTCCAGGGCCGATAGAATATCAGGGTCGTCATCACAGATCAATATGGTGTGTTCCATAGGTTCCCTCCCCGCTGACTTATCTCCACGCCGTCACAATATAGCCGCCTGTATTTGCGCCGGAGATTTGAAACGCCATATCTTCCGGCACGAATATCATACCATTTTCCGGCCGCTGGTACAAGACGTAGTAGGTTTTCCCGTCAAATGTAGTCTGAAATCCGCCGCTCTCCTGTAGGTATGCGATGTATTCTTCCAGGACAAAACCCCGCTGATCCATGACGTGTGCGTGTACCCGGCCCACGTATCGGAAATGCCACGGCTCATAGGCCACCCCTGTGATCTCCTGCTTGTCCTCCGGATAGCGGAGGATGAGCCCGAATTGGGGTGCGTTTTCAGCGAGCCACCGGGCCTCCTGAGAGCCCCGCATCCCACCGTTGTTGTAGATGCCGGAGGCCAAAATATCGGCGGCCAGGCCCAACTGGTGCTCACTGTGTCCCGGCGGGAGGACGTATGCCCGATCTACCGCGTTTTGATACAGTTGTCTCTGTTCGATCTCATCGCGGAATCCGCTGGCGACAAACAGATTGTTGATACCGGCCCGGCCCGCCGCCTCGTAGAGAGATTGGATCGCCTGTCTGGCAGTCTCATGCAGTGTTACCTCTGCATCCCGTGCGGAGATGCCGGGCCAAACCGCCACCAACTGCCCTGGATTGACCGGGGCAGCTAAGGCCCGCTCCCGATTGACCAGTTTCAGATACTGGGTATCCGTGATTTCCGCAACGGGGACCTGGGCAGTAAACGCCGGAAATCCAGACGGAGGGGCCGCCCGATTACTCCGATCCGATTCCGCACCCGACGGCTCTAAGAAATTTGAAAACGTTGTCGGCAGAGGCCGCGCCTCTCCATTGCCCAATACCCAAAAAGCGTAGCCGCAGAACAACAGCGCCGCAACCACCAATATTTTTGGCAAAAGATTTCTCCGTTTTTTCCGCTTATGTGTCATATCAGGTCACCTCCATAGTTTTGTGATTATACTATGACAGTCTAGCGGAACAAATCGAACTTCTGGGGGGTGAAAAAGTTAAGACTTTTCAAAATTGATGGACAGGGAATGCAAAAGCGGCCTCTCGGCGAGTGACGTCGAAAGGCCGCTTTTCTTTTTTGGACTGTAGGGGCGGCAATCTGCCGCCCGGGGTTGGACACCTCAGGTACTATCCGTCTAGCAGACCAACATACGGGCGGCAGATTGCCGCCCCTACGGGGTGCGGAAAGTGGCACACCACCGCCCCTACACCTGCGCCAAACTCCGCAGCATACTCTCTATGGAGATCCCATATCCCTTTTCCGGGTTGTTGATCAGCACATGGGTCACCGCCCCCACAATTTTTCCGTCCTGGATGATCGGGCTGCCGCTCATACCCTGGACAATGCCGCCGGTCTCAGCGATGAGGGCGGGGTCCGTTACGGTAATCATCATGTTGCGGTCGTCTCCCCCAGAGAAAATCCGGGTGATTTCAATGTCAAATTCCTGGATCGACCTGCCGCTGATGTTCGCCAGAATCTTCGCCGGGCCCACTGTGAGATTTTTGGCGCCGCCGATGGGCAAGGCCTTCTCTTGGGGGAACTGGACACCGTCCTCCAGTTGGCCGAAAATACCTGTGAGGGTATTTGCTGTGAGAACGCCCATCTTTTTGTTGAAATCAAACTCCCCCTGTAACTCCCCCGGCGCACCCGCCTCGCCGCGGCGGACGGATTTTACCGTGGCAGGCATAATGGCCCCCTCACCCAGGGGCACGAGAGCTCCCGTCTCCATATCGCTGACGGAGTGGCCCAGGGCGCCGAACAGTCCGCTGGCCGGATCGTAAAACGTCACCGTGCCGATCCCCGCCATACCGTCTCGGAGCCACAGGCCCAACACATTGGTACCGGATTGATCTCTCGCCGGGGCCAGGTGCATTTGAAGAGATTCCCCGGCCCGGTCGATCTGCACCGTCATGGTCTCGGCGCCGGATACTTCGATGGCCGCCTTAAAATCCGCCAGAGAGCGAATTTGTTCTGCTCCCACACGGGTGATCACGTCTCCCGGGAGTAGCCCCGCCGCCTTGGCCGGGGAGACCGTTCCCGTATCCGTCTCCACTTCCCCCAGGGCCACGATCATGACCCCGTCGCATTTGATATTTATCCCCACAGTCTGTCCCACCGGCACAAGCTCCGTCGGCATCTGGGCCGCCAGCGCCGTGGGGATGACTGATACTAAAAGTGTCAAGGCCAAAACCGTAGCCATTGCCCGCTGTTTTAGTCTTGTTGCACATGTCCACATCATATAAAGTACGCCTCCTCGTGTTTTTGAACCTCTTTCATTATGGCTGGTTTTGCAGTTGTTTACGCTGGAATCTTTTCACGATTTTCGTTTTTCGCACATAGAATAAAAAAATGGACTGCGAAAAATTTTATGATACAAGGGGGACGCTTTAGTATGCGAGACTATTCACCTGGAACAAAACACCCGGACATTGACCTGATCCAGCTGGGGCTCACCCGGGCCGGGTACGCCCCCGGCACCATCGACAGCATTTTCGGTCCCAAAACCCAGGCCGCTCTGGCGCGTTTCCGAGCGGATCGCAATCTACCCACCGCCATTGAGATCACAGGTCCGGATTGGCACGCCCTCGTCCCCTTTCTCGTGGGCTATGTCCGCCGGACGATCCGGCCGGGGGATACGTTTTCCGCCCTGGCCAAGCGCTACCGCACCACCGTTGCCGCCATTGAGACGGCAAATCCGAGCGTTGTACCGGATCGGCTCCAGCCGGGCCATATGCTGACCATCCCCTTGGATTTCCCCGTGGTGCCGACGAATGTCCACTTTACGTCCCGGGTACTCTTCTACACCCTCAAGGGCCTCGCCGTCCGCTATCCCCGGATCCGGCAGGAGCACATCGGCAAGAGCCTGGGGGGATTGGATCTCCCCGTACTCTTGTTCGGCTCCGGCGGCCACACGGTGAGCTACAACGCCGCCCACCACGGCAACGAGTGGATCACAACCCCCGTCCTGCTGAAATTTTTGGAGGACTACGCCCGCGCCCAGGCATCCGGCGGCCAGATCGGGAATTTAGACGCCGCAGCCCTCTATGCCACAACCACCCTGCACCTGATCCCCATGGTCAACCCCGACGGGGTGGATATCGCCACGGGAGCGCTGGATACCGGGCCGTTTTACGAATACGCAACACTTCTGGCGGAACACTATCCCCATATCCCCTTCCCCGACGGCTGGAAGGCCAACGCACGGGGCGTAGATATCAACCTCCAATACCCGGCCAGCTGGGAGCAGGCAAAAGAGATCAAATTTGCCCAGGGATTCACCCGGCCCGGCCCAAGAGATTACGTGGGCCGCACCGCCCTATCGGAGCCGGAGAGCCGTGCCATGTACAACTACACCCTCCGCCACGACTTCGCCCTGACCCTCTCCTACCACAGCCAGGGCCAGGTGATCTACTGGCAGTATTTAGACTATCTGCCCCCCAACTCCCGGGAAATCGGCGAGGTCTTCGCCCAGCTCTCCGGCTACGTCTTGGAGGACACCCCCTTCGCCTCCGGCCACGCCGGATACCGGGACTGGTTCATCCAACACTTCAACCGGCCCGGCTACACCATTGAAGTGGGCCTTGGCGTCAACCCTCTCCCTATCTCCCAATTTGACAAAATTTACGCCGATAATCAAGCCATGCTGGCCATGGGGCTCATTATTTCCGCTTAGAAAGTTATCCTCCCCACCGTAGGCGGGAGAGATAAGAAAGCTTTCAACGCCTTTGGCCACTCCCGCTTAGAATGTGCGGTTGACCTATCCCTTATGCAATGGTATGATACTCATAAACACCCATGTATATATTTTATCGGGGAAAGGCTGTTTATGATGAAAAAGAGTATTGCCGCCATCCTTGTGCTGCTCATCCTATTCGTTACCGCATGTGTCCCCGATGCGCCTATAACGCCGACGCCTGAGCCCATTCCCGAGCCCGAGCCCACTGTTGAACGGGCCAACGAGTCCGCGGAAGACGTTGAACCGGAGCCGACGCCCTCTGCCCATCGAACCGCCCCCGCTGAACTATTAAAACTGCAAAGCGATGCCAGATGGCTGTTTGAGCAAAGATTCCTGCCCAGTGCCGTGTTTGAGTTCCATAGGGAAATCATTGATTTTATAAACGATTTCGACGCGGATGGCATGGAAGCGTTTCTGCTCTGGGCCTGGGAGCATGTGGCGGCGATTGTCGCGGAATATCAGTTAGGCGATCAATTTACGCTTTCAGACGAGTACCGACCGCTAGAGGCCTTCGGTCTGGGAGATGAGCACATCACCGAAGTGACAATCGAGCAGCTCAATAAGGACATGGTTGCGGCTATCATCAAGATGCTTGATATGGACGAGGTGCGGAGAAGTACATATATTGGAATCGTGTACAGCGCAGAGTCGGAACTTTGGATATTTACCCTTGAGCAGAGCTACGATTTTCACGTGTTTTGTTTCGTCGGCATAGAGGAGCGCGGATCGTTCTTTGAAGTCGAAAATAATAGAGCCGCATTTATCGAAACGATTATAGAGGTAATGGAAACGCAAGCGGAGCCCGCCGGCGGCGTAATCTGGTCACGCTAGAACTGCGCAGTATCAATAAAGCGAGGAAAAAGCAATCCCTCAACGTAGATATGTTGGGGGATTTTTTCTGCACACATATTTTTGAATTGACCCCCGGCCCCCTTTTCTGATACAATATCGGCAATATGCAATTTTTGCGATTTTTTGGGGGATACACATGTCTGACGTAAAAAAAGAAACCTTGCATCGCACCGCCGTCCTGCTGAAGGAAAAGCGGAGCCAGGCGCTCAACGCCTTTATCGGCGTGGACGGCTTTGTGGACGAGATTATCCACGTGGTTCGCAAGCGGCACGACGCACACCGCTTTGACCGGGTGGAGACCATCGCCGAATACGGTGAGCGCATCCTCCGGGCGGCGGGGCTGAGTACCAATATCGAATACGTCTCCGTCCAGACAAAGCTGGGCGGCAACGGGCCGATTTTCTCTAACGCCCTCATGGAATACGGCGTTCACACCACCTATGTGGGCAACTTGGGCAAGCCCGATATCCACCCGGTGTTCCGCCCCATGGCGGAGCGGGCCGCCGTCTACTCCCTGGCAAATCCCGGCTTCACCGACGCCGTGGAATTCTATGACGGCAAGCTCATTATCGGCAAACACCAGACCCTCAAAGAGGTCAATTGGCAAAACTTCCGCACCGCCCTGGGCGGCCCGGAACAGATCGCGGCTATGATTGGCCGCTGTCAGCTTTTCGGCATGGAGAACTGGACCATGATGCCCTATATGGGCGAGATCTGGAACGGACTTATGGAGGAGGTCTTCCCCCTCCTGCCCGATCAACCCGTGAAACCCATCGCCTTCTTCGATCTGGCAGATCCGGAAAAGCGCAGCGCCGACGATATCCGGGAGGCCATGGTGCAAATCGGACGATTCGAGCAAAAGTTCCGCGCCATCCTGGGCCTCAACGAAAAAGAGGCCTACGATATCGCCGCACTATACGATATCCACCCCGACGACTCTCTCCCGGAAGTCCAGCGGCTGGAGGCCGTCGTCTCCGCCCTGTATCAAACGTTGAACATCCACTGCCTGGTGGTGCACCCCATCCGCTACGCCGTGGCCTGTACGGCGGACGGATTAATCCGGGCCTTCGGCCCCTACTGCGAAAAGCCGGTGCTCACCACCGGCGCGGGGGACAACTTCAACGCGGGTTTCTGCTACGCCTATGCCCTGGGCCTGGATCCGGAGGCCGCCCTGGTCACAGGGAACGCCACGTCCGGATTCTACGTGCGCCGGGCCAAAAGCCCCCAATTAGATGATCTGCTGGACTTTTTAGATCACTGGCAAAGGGGTACCCTATCATCGTGAGATACGCAGTCAGCAGCGAAATACACATTGCCGAATATTTAGACTTTGATGTGGCCGTGGTGGGTACGGGTCTGGCGGGGCTCTATACGGCTCTGCACATTGATCCGGCCTACTCCTGCTGTATCTTGACCAAAGAGCGACTGGATCTCTCTAACTCTTGGCTGGCCCAGGGGGGGATTGCCGCCGCCATCTCCGATGACGACGCCCCCCGCTACCATCAGGAGGACACCTTCATCGCCGGGGCCGGACTCTGTGATCCCGAGGCCGTATCCGTCCTGGTGGACGAGGGGCCGGCGGATATCCGCACCCTGATCTCCATGGGCGTCCCCTTCGATCTGGACGAACTGGGCGAACTTCGTATCACCCGGGAGGGCGGTCATCGCCGCCACCGGGTCGTCCACGCCGGGGGTGACGCCACGGGAAAAGAGACGGTCATGGCACTCTCCGCCCATCTGACCCAACGGGACAATATTACCCTTATGGACCGTGCCTTTTTGGTGGACGTGCTCTTAGACGAAGCGGGCACCACCTGCGGCGCCCTCATCCACGCCCAGGGTGCCTATCGGATCATCCGCACCCGGCACCTGGTCATCGCCACTGGCGGCATCGGACAAATCTATGCCGCCAGTACCAATCCGGAGGTGGCTACGGGAGACGGCCTCGCCGCCGCCCTGCGGGCCGGGGTCACCCTGGAGAATATGGAGTTTGTCCAGTTCCACCCCACGGGCCTGTGGTCCGGGGACGCATCGGGCCAGACCTTTCTCGTCTCAGAGGCCGTCCGGGGCGAGGGCGCTATCCTCCGAAACCGGGCGGGTGAGCGCTTCATGGACGGCCAGCACGAGCTGAAAGATTTAGCCCCCCGGGATATCGTGGCCCGTGCCATCATCCGGGAAATGGAGTTCTCTGACGCTCCCCACGTCTATTTGGATGCCCGATCCCAGGCCCGGGAATTTCTCGCAAACCGTTTCCCCACCATCTATCAAAAATGCTTGGATGAGGGGCTGGATATGAGCCGGGATCTGATTCCCGTTTGTCCCGTTCAGCACTATCTCATCGGCGGCATCGTCACGGATCTTACGGCCCGAACCAATATCCCCGGCCTCTACGCCTGCGGAGAGGCCGCCGCCACCGGCGTCCACGGAGCCAATCGTCTGGCCTCCAACTCTATGCTAGAATGCCTCGTCTTCGGCCGCCGCGCGGCCCTGGGAATCAACGAAGCTCTACAATCGCCCCCGCCGGAATCTCTCCCCGCCTACGTCCCCCCTATCCCCCGCCGCGCCGCCTGTATCATCGACGAACCCGCCCTGCGCCGCCGATTACAACGGGCCATGAGCGCCCACTGCGGCGTGGTGCGCAGCGAAGCGGGCCTACTGGAGGCCAAAAGGGAAGTCACCGCCATCCGGCGGGAACTGGAACAGGGCTTTGACGACCGCCGGGTCTATATTGAGTTGTTAAATATCGCCACTGTGGCGGAGGCCATCGTCACCGCCGCCCTGGCCAGGAAAGAGAGCGTCGGCTCCCACTATCGGAAGGATTGAAGATATTATGGATTATCTGGTACTAGACGATCTATTACGCCGCGCTCTGACGGAGGATATCGGCACAGGCGACCTCACCACAGCAAGCTGCATCCCGGCCACCGCCCAATCTAAGGGCCGCTTTTTCGCCAAAGAATCGGGTGTCATCTGCGGCGCGGAGATTTTAGGCCGCGTATATGCCCTGCTGGATCCTACTGTCTCTGTTACCCCCCTGGTCTCCGACGGGGATCGGGTGGAGACGGGCACCATCATCGCCGAGATATCAGGCCCCGCCCGGAGTTTACTCACCGGGGAGCGGGTGGCTCTCAACCTCCTGGGGCACCTGTCGGGAATCGCCACCAAGACGGCCCAACTCGTGGCCGAGATCAGCGGAACTCATACAAAAATCTGCGACACGCGCAAGACGACGCCGGGGCTTCGCGCCCTGGAAAAATACGCCGTGAAAACAGGCGGTGGCTCCAACCACCGGTTCGGCCTCTTTGACGGTGTGCTCATTAAAGACAATCACATCGTAGCCGCCGGGGGGATCACCGCCGCTGTCGCCGCCGCCCGGTATAACGTCCCCCACACGATCAAAATCGAGGTGGAGACGGAGTCTCTGGAACAAGTGCAAGAGGCCCTGTCCGCCGGGGCGGATATCATTATGCTGGACAACATGAACTGCGCTACTATGGCCCAGGCCGTCGCCCTGGTCAACGGCCGCGCTTTGACAGAGGCCTCGGGCAATATGGGGGGAAAAGACTTGAGTCAAGTCGCTGAAGTCGGCGTGGATTTCATCTCCATCGGCGCACTTACCCATACAGTCCGCGCCTTGGATTTGAGCTTGCGGTTTTATTAAATGCACCATTTTTCCGTATTTCTCCCGCCCTCGGCGGAGGGGAAATATAGTAACTATTAAGGATTCGTTATTTATGGCAGAATTTGATGCAAATCTGAATATCCAGACCCTTATCGGTCTATTTTTCTTGGTTCTCTCCCTGGTGTTTGCCGTCTTGGGCTTTCTCCTCTGGCGATTTGAATTTCTGGACGGAAAAAGCTTCTTCTTCAGCCGCACACTGGGGGCCATATTTTTCATCGGCAGTGTAATTTTAGCTTTTGCCACGCTGTTGCTGTTGCTATATGTGCGGGTGGCGATGGGGTAAGCCCATCGCACCCTGTAGGGCATTGACAAGTCCGTGGAGTATACACAAGAGAGCCGATGCATCCGCATCAGCTCTCTTTTTCATATCCCCTGCACCTTACCAAACATATCGCCCGCTCTCATCCTCCATGAGCAGGAGGATTTCCAGTTGCCTGCCCGTGGCGGCGCTGACATAGACCAGCACCCGCTGGCCGTCCTCTGCCATGCTTTTGAACTCATAAGAGAGCAGTTCCGCATCCCCGATTTGAATCAGGGCCAGGCTGTGAGCCAGGACGGAGAGTTCATCCGGGACGGCTGCCCGGGCCTCCTCCGCGCTGATTTTGGGAGATTCCAGATCACGGGGCTGATGGTTTTGGAGATACTCCAGGGCGGAAAACCCTGTGACCCGGCCGTTATCCAGGGCGACGGAGATTTGGATCTCATCCGGGTAGTGGAGAATATCGTCGCGGACGTGGATGAAGGCGACCGTGACCTGGTTGTCCAGGGTTCGCCAGCGGCTCACCTCCATGGTATCGAAGCCGTTGTCTGCGAGAAATTCTATAGCCACCCGTTTCCCCTCCTGCCCGGTGAGGGGAGATTGGCGGACGGTGCGGTTGCTCGACGCGTTGATCACCTGCCCCCCTTCTCGGCTGACCGCCACAGTGAAATTGCCGCCGTCTACCCGTGCGACGAAGGTGTAGGCGGGGATGGGGGTCTCCTTGGTGCCTGTATAGGAAAAAAGTTCCCGCTTGAGATCGAAAAAATCTGCGGCGCGTTCCTGGGCCTCTTTCCGGGTCACCTCTGTATCTACATTGATTGAGCGGGCGGGAATCCCCGCCATAGCCGGGACGGCCTGCCCCTCCGTCCGGAGGCCTTTCAGCCCACGTGTCAGGGCGGCGGCGGTATTCGTCAGGGCGGCGAGGCGGGTGTGATCTTCGGCGGCGTGGTCATCTATTTCGTAGGCGGTGCGGATGCGGGCGTGGGCGTAGTCGCCCACTTGACTGAGAAAGGCGCAGGTCTCATCCAGACCGTCTAAATCGGCGGGAAGGGCATCCAGGGCAATCCGGGCGGTGGCGGATCGGGCGTAGAGTTCGGTGCCGAGGGCCGTGATTAGCGCAGGCGATGTGGCATAGCGCCATTTTTGCAATGCGATTTCGATATTACCCAGATTGTCTCTCAACTCCGCCAGAGCGTGTTCTTGAGACGCCTTGATCTGTGCGCGATAGTCCTCAATCGCCGTGTATTGCTGATAGGCCACCCCGCCCAACACGGCGATAACTGCCAGGGCGAGTACAGCCAATAACACTGTATGCTGTTTTTTCTTCATGGGCAAACCACCTCTCACAACGATTACTTCTGCTTATGTTCCCCCGCCTAGGTTGGAGGGAACATAATGAAGCTCCTGCTTTTTGGTTCTTAAAGTAATAGTCTATGCAAAAAGATGGATATTACTAGGGAGTTTTCTATTGTAATCTTGGCAAATTTTAGGTATGATAGTGACACTACAGTATTTCTCCTGTCGTAGACGGGGAAATATATAAACAGAAAGGGTGGGAACTATGGAATTTGTCGTATTGGGATACGATGGTACCGACAGCAGGGCGCTGGAACGGCGTATGGCGGCGAGGCCGGCCCATTTAGAAGTGGTAAAGAGCCTCCACGAGGCAGACGTGCTCGTATACGCGGGGGCGATGCTGGACGACGATGAAAAGATGGTCGGCTCCGTCATGGTCGTAAATTTCCCGTCAGAGAACGATCTGCGGGAGAAGTGGCTCAACGATGAGCCCTATATTCTGGGAAATGTCTGGGAAAAGGTAGAAGTCCGACGGTTCAAGCCGGCGCAGTTTGATAAATAAAGAGCTGTAAGCGTGGTCATCTGCGACTAGATCGCACCGTTTGTCAAACAATGATGAATCCGAACCCGTACCGATTGGCGCTGGGTTCGGATTCGTTCGTCCCGGTGGTTTGGCTATAACATTGAAAAACCGCAGAGTTCCAGGTATACTATAAGAAAAGCGAGACCACATAGCAAAAACATAACCGAAGGAGACAGACTATGGGTATAGAACGAGTCAGCACAATTTTAAAAATGGCGGATGAGGCCAATACCTCGGTGATCGCATTCAACTGCCTCGATTATAGCATGGTAAAGAGCGTTATCACAGTGGCAGAGGAGTTAAATAAACCTGTCATTTGTATGCTCTATCCCAATGATGTGCTCTTGCATCGCTGGACGGAGCCTGCCGTTTACGCCGCCATGGTCAGGGCGTTGGCAAAAGACGTAAAAGTACCCATCGGTCTGCACTTAGACCACAGCAGCGATTTCGAATATATCGTCGCCGCAATACGGGACGGGTTTAGCTCTGTGATGTACGACGGCTCGGCGTTGCCCCTTGAAGAAAATATCGCAAATACGAGAGAAGTCGTTAAAGTGGCCCACGTCCTCGGCGCAGATGTGGAGGCCGAGCTGGGACAGGTTGGACTTGCAGATACCGTCACCGATCAGTCAAATACAGATATGTATACAAAACCGGAAGTTGCAAAGCTCTTTCACGAGGAGACCGGATGCGACTCTGTCGCCATCTCAATCGGCAGCGCCCACGGCTTCTACAAGGAGACCCCTCAACTGGATATCCAGCGGCTAAAAGCCATCAACGCGGCAACGGATGTCCCTCTGGTACTGCACGGGGGTAGCGGCATCCCCGGAGATCAGTTGGAAGTCGCTTTTAGAGAGGGGATCAACAAATTCAATGTCGGTACAGAATTCTTCTGGCTGTATTATGAGACCATAAAGCAACAGGCCTTGAAAGAGAGCAGTGTGCTGCACGATTTGCCCCACGCGATCCAAGAAAAACTGCGTGAATACTTGCGGGCAAAAATGCAGTTGTGCAAAATGTAGCTATAAAGACAACAGGCAAAGAGGAGAGCCGCTACGGTTCTTCTCTTTGCTTTTTTACCACGAAGATACAGGCGACGCAGAACCATCTCTCCCAAACGGCATAGTATATAAGGAAATCTTATATAGAAGAGAGGATAGTCAATTATGACCTCTGGCACACTTCAAATGAAAGTCACAACAGCCGATGGTGCAATGCCCGTCTCCGATGCGACTGTAAAGGTCAGGGATGCGCTGGGGCACACAGTATATGCACTGACTACCGATCTAAACGGGTTGACAACAGTGGTCGCATTGTTTGCGCCCAGCAGGACATTGTCTTTGAACCCCCACACGGCGCATCTGGCGTACAGTTTATATGAAATCATGGTTACCCACCCCGGATACATCCCGCAATTCGTCCGCGGCGTCCAAGTGTTCGACGGCGAGGGCGGCGTATTGCCCGTTGACTTAATTCCCCGCACCGCGCGCACCGACCTGGGCGATTCGGTAAACGTCATTGAACTCTCACCCATGCAGGCCCCATCCCGTGGGGCGGGACAAATGAACCCATTTTATTAACACATCGCACCCCAAATTCCCACCGCCATACATAAAAAATCCACCGGCTATGCCGGTGGATTTTCGTCTGTATCATTTGGTTTCTCGGCCTGTTTGCCGTTCTGTCCGTCCGTCTGCTCCACCTCCGCTGCGCACCTGGCCCGCCAGGCCGCAATCGTTGCAAGGGTGTCCCCAAACTGCGTCACTGCCGCGGCCAAAACGCTCAAATCATCATCGTCCTCTATCTGTGCAGCCACGGCACTGGCCAAAGCTGTAATCCCGATGGCCAATTCGCATCCGGTCATGCGCATCACCTCAGGCTATTGTATGCAACAAATGGGGTCAGCGCAAATGGGCAGAGATACGTCTGCTTACCCCGCCTCAATGAAAGGCAATACCTCAATCTTATCCCCCGGCGCAAGTGCTGTATCAAGTCCCCCTGTGGCTAGGATCCCTCTGCCGTTTACGAGGAACAGACAGGTCTCATCTCCGAGAAGAAACGTTTTGAAATTTGGCCCGAAACGGCGCCCGAGTTCATCAATCAACGTGCGCACGCTTACGCTGTTTCGAAGCTGAACGAAATCTTGGCCGTCTGCGCGGTCAATCACACTGCCGTAGAATACAACTGTCACTTCAGGCCCCTCCCCGACACGTTAGATGGCCCGCAGACCGGGCAGTTTTCATCCCGTTGAATGTCAATGAGATCTGTGCGCATGCGTAGCCCGTCATACAAAAAAAGCTTGTTACAGATGGGATTTTCAAGGCCCAACAGTTTCAATAACGCAACATTTGCCATGGTTACACCGATTATGCCCGCAGTAGTACCCAAAACGCCGATGATTTTCTGCTTAGAACTCTTTAAAGGCAAAACACAATTCAAACAGGCCGAATCCGGCGGATGGGAATAGAGCACAGACCCGGAAAAACCGTTTACGCCGCCGTCGATATACGGGATGCCCAGGGAGATAGAAGCCCTGTTGATTACAGTGCGGATTTCAAAGGAATCCACGGCACCCAGTACCAGATCATATCCCGCGAGAAGCGTGTTCGCATTTTGCTCTGTCAAACCCACATTGTATTCCCTGATTCCTATGGTGCTGTTTAAGGTCGTGAGCGATTCTCGGGCAGAAGCCGCCTTCGGCCGTCCCATATCTGCCTCGCCGTGGAGAAATTGCCGGTTGAGATTTGTAAGCGCCACGGTGTCCCCATCGATCACGCCGATCCGCCCCACACCTGCTGCCGCCAGATAGGTCAGTGCAGGTGAGCCTAAACCGCCTGCACCCACAACCGCAACAGAAGCGCGCGCCAAGCGCTGCTGGCCTGCAAGGTCAATCTGATCCATTAACATTTGTCTCGCGTAGCGCTCAGTCATAATTTTCCTGCATGAGTTCATCCGTTTTTTCCGTATACTTCCGAATCAGCCGATAGGCGGTCTCTTCTTCCAGCATACCGTTCATGCTGGGCGTTTCAAAGAACCGCTTGGGGAGTTTGACGGCCTTTTGCTTGAAGCCCAATGCGTCTTTGATTTTCAACTTCGTCTGATAAACCCGCCGCCCGATCTCAGTCAGATCCTCGTTGGTAAGCTCCCAGCCGATGGAGTTGAGCGCCTCCAGAATTGTCTCTCGATCATATACTTTGCGGGCGAATAGACACATAACCAGAGAGTTGGTCATACACCGCTCGCATTCCTCCCGAAACAGGCCGTCTACCAAGGCGTCCTCGTCAAATTCTTTCATGCTCTGATCTAAGCTGTAGCCGCCGTTGCACAGGTGGGAATGTCTTGCGCCCACAGCAGGGCCCACGACAGAACCGTATCCCGTATGGTAGCCCGCCATTTCGTTGCCGCTGATCTGCATTGCAAAATCCTCGCCGCCGTATTTGGAGGCCGCATAGCGGCACCCTTTGCCCAAGATCCGGTAGAATTCATTTTTGTGCTCTGCCAGATGCCGGATGGCCTGTATATACCCGTCGGCATTTCCGAACTTTAAATCTACCAGCGTATCCTCTATTGTCAAGTAACCGCACTCTAAAGACTCCGTTGCCCAGCCGAGGCACACGCCGGTACTCATGGCATCCAGCCCGTACTCCTCCACCTCTTCAATGATGGCAAGGATTTCATCCGTATCTTTCACGCCGAGAAAAGTGCCAAAGGCAAATATGAGTTCAAAATCATAGGCGACACTGATGGCCTCATACTCGTGCCCTTTATCGAATTCGCGGCGGTACATCCCAATGTGAATACAACCCACGGGACAGCCGCTACACGACAGCTTGCGCACCAAGTTCTTTTGCGCGAACGCCTCACCGCTGATCTGATCAGCGTGTTCAAAGGATCCGCTGCGCAGGTTCCGTGTGGGCAGCGCGCCGGCCCGATTCAGCGGCAGAACGTTAATCGGCGTCCCCGCATCGTGATATTTCGCCATATGATCGGTGGTCGTGCATTTTTTGTAGATGTTCTGATACGCCTTAAAATATTGCTTTTGGTTTAAAATCGGAATCGAGCGATTTCCATAGAGCATAATCGCTTTCAGATTCTTACCGCCCATACAGGCGCCAAGCCCCATCCGCCCAAAGTGACGGTACGTATCCACCCCCACACAGGCATAGGCGACACCGTTTTCACCACCCGGCCCAATACATATGATGGACCGCTTGCCAGGGGCGGCCCCATCGATATGTTCCCGGTCGCGGATATTGCGGGAGGCCGCACTCATCTGCAACCCCCACATGGCCCGGGCGTCACGGATGTTGACATCCTCCGAGGAGACAGTCAAGTAGCTGTATTTTTTTGCTTTTCCGCTGATGACAAGGGCGTCATATCCCGCCATCAGCATGGCCATGGCCAGCCGTCCACCCGCATAGCTCTCACCCATCTCGCCGGTGAGGGGCGAGACGAACATGGCTACCGTCTTGGAGAGCACCGGAAAAATATACGCCCCGGAGCCGATGGCAAATACAATGGGCTGTTCCGGTGCAGAGGGCTCTAAATCAGGTCTCAGATTTTCTAAGAGTAGTTTGCTTGCGATGCCGACACCACCCAAATACGGCATCAGGTCTTCCCGCCGCTCGACCCGGATTTTTTCTGTCTCTAGGTCAATGTGGAGCACCTTGATAAACTTTTCGTTAAGCATGGATCATCGCCTCCTCCGCCTCAACCATCTGCAAACAGTCATGGGGACAAAAGCGGGCACATACGCCGCAGTGGCGGCAGATGATGGGCTTTTTTGTCTCCTCGTCAAAATTGATCGCGCGCATAATGCAGGCGGGTACGCATTTGCGGCAACCAATGCATTTTTCCGCATTCACCAACACACCACCACCAGGGCGCTTTTCCAGGGCATAACTCGGACAGACCTCCATACAGGCTGGCTCTTTGCACCCCAGACACACGATTGCCACATAGCTACTGGTCATGCCCCCCGTTGTGCGCACTTTAATCGCACTCTTTACCAGGGCGTGATTTTTTTGATTTACAGTGGAACAGACAGTCATACACGCAAAACATCCAAGGCATTTATTCATATCTCTCTGTTGCAGTATCTTTGCCATCTTACCCTCCACAAATCTGTAATTACAGGACTTTGATAATATTTTAACATAAATCCTACGGGTTGTGCGTTGTCATAGTTGAAAGTGAACACAATCTTATCATCATAAAGAAATATCGTATTGACGAAGCTGTCTATAAGCCGTTGTCTATGGATGGCTCCGCCGTGTACCGGATCACGCCAGCGCTCTATTTGCCCTATACTATCATAATAGTAGTGATAGTTCAAGGAAATAATCCAGACGTACGAGAACAACCTGTAAGCAAAACGTGAACCAGCACAAGGGGGGAGAGCCGATTTGGCTCTCCTTTTTGCGCTTTCCCATACTTTATGATATATTTATTTACAAATCAAACAGTGAGAGGTGGATTCCATGTATACACTTTCAAAAGACCAGGTTATTTACGCCATGAGTCCCGCAAATCCCCCCGTGTTGACCGTGGAGCCCAACAGCCGGATCGAATTTGAAACCTGTGACGCCCTATCCGGCCAGATCACATCGGAAACCGACCAATTCGACGCCCTGGATTGGAACAGGATCAACCCCGCCACGGGTCCCGTCTACGTGGACGGGGCCGAGCCGGGGGATATCTTATCTGTCAAGATCGAACAGATTGAGATCGCCGATGTGGGAGTCACCATTACGGGTCAGAATATGGGTGTGCTGGGGCATCTATTTGAAGAAAATTTCATCAAGGTGCTGTCCATTGCACAGGATGAAGCGATTTTTTCCGAGCAAATCCGCCTGCCCCTCAACAAGATGGTCGGCGTTATCGGGACGGCACCGAAAGATGGGGCCATCAGTTGCGGTGTCCCCGATCTCCACGGGGGTAACATGGATTGCAAGGAGGTCAGAGAGGGCGCTACCATCCTTCTGCCGGTCAACGTCCCCGGCGGCCTGTTGGCTCTGGGGGATTTGCACGCGGTGATGGCAGACGGCGAAATCTGCGTCAGCGGTGTGGAGGTTGCAGGGAAGGTGACCGTAACCGTGGACGTGATCAAAGGCAAGACCCAGCCCCTGCCTATGATCCTGACGGACACACACGTCATGACCCTGGCTTCCCACGAGGATTTAGATATGGCCGTAGATATGGCAGTTGCCAACATGGCGGCCTATCTCTGCGCAGAACACAGCTTCCCCAAATCCGAGGCGGCCATGCTCCTATCCCTTGCGGGGGACGTGCGGATATGCCAGGTGGTGGATCCGAAGAAGACGGTGCGGGTGGAGTTGCACAGGCGATATATTGCATAGAGTGCGCTCAATATATTGCGAAAGCAACTTTATTTTAAATTTGAGTAAATTCAAAATAAAGGAGACAATCCACATGAAAACATTAATCCTCTACGCTACAAAACACGGCGCTGCCCGGGAGATCGCCGCCCGGATTGCAAAGAACATGGACGGCGCAGTCTTGCACGATCTAAACGAGAGCGGCATCCCCCCGCTGGCGGAGTTTGACTGCGTTATTATCGGCAGTTCCCTCTATGCGGGGTCAATCCGCAAAGAGGCGAAGGCATTTCTCGCACAGAATGCAGATCAGTTACGGGGGAAGCGGATCGGATTGTTCCTCTCTGGAATCGGCGGGGTCGAGGGCGGTGAAAAGGAGGCCTTTCACAAAAACTTTCCGCCGGATCTTCTGCAAGAGGCAAAGGCGGCCTGTTTTATGGGCGGCATCTTCGACCCGAAGAAAGCGGGCGTAATAGAGCGGTTTATCATGAAAATTGTCACCAAGGGTTCCGGGTATATTGATATCATCCGGGATGAAAAAATCAGGGCCTTTGCGACGCTGATGCAGGCGTAGTTTGGCTATAGATCAGGAGATCACCATGAGAGTTGCAGTGTTCCACGGCAGCCCCCGAAAGGGGAATACATATCGGGCCGCAGAAATATTTCTGGAGAAATTATCCGCTTGTGGAGAAGTGCATGTGACGGAATTCTTTCTGCCAAAGGATCTGCCCGCATTTTGTACCGGTTGTACGCTGTGCTTCCAGGGTGTACAGGAAAAGTGTCCCAACGCGCGGTATGTCACACCGATTTTAGACGAAATCATCTGTGCAGACGCTCTGGTGTTTGCCACGCCCCACTACGGAGCGTGCAGTATGCCGGCCGTTATGAAGACCTTGTTCGACCACATTGATTTTCTGGTGTTAAACGTATCCCCCAGGGAAGAGATGTTTGAAAAGAAAGCATTTCTGATCACGACGGGTGCGGGGTCGACCGCCGCCATCCAGCCCATGAGAAGCTTTCTGAAACACTGCGGCGTGAACCGTGTGTATTCTCTTGGCTTTCGATTACTCACAGATAAGTGGGCCAATATACCGGAGGCGAGGCGGGCGAGATATGAAAACTCCCTCCGGCGGGGGGCGCAGAAATTTTATAGGGCGAAAAAAAGGCGGCCCTACCTCTCGACGATCATTTTCTATCACATTGTAAAATCCATTGTGATGAAGAAATACATCGGTGCGGGGAATTATCCCTATGAGAACTGGAGAGCAAAGGGATATTTTGATAAGCGGCCGTTTTAAAATATGACATACTATTGTCACAGTATTGTGATATACTACACCCGGTGATGCCATATGCAGACAGGTCGATTATTTGAAATCATTTATATCTTGCTCAATAAGAAGAAAGTATCCGCCGGAGAACTGGCCGCAGAGCTGGGCGTCTCTAGGCGGACCATTTGCCGTGATATTGACACGTTAAGCGTGGCCGGGATTCCGATCTATACGGAAAAAGGCAAAGGCGGCGGGATTAGCCTGTTGCCTAATTTTGTGCTGAATAAATCTATCTTGAGCGAACAGGAACAAAACGAGATCCTGTCCGCGTTGCACGGTTTATCTAATATTAAGACTGACGAGACCAACCAGATACTGCGCAAGCTGTCCACCGTCTTCAACAAGCCCGCGACAAATTGGTTGGAGGTGGATTTTGCCGGTTGGAGCCACGAAAATGACTATTTTAACGACTTTAAAACCGCCATATTAGAGCGGCGGGTTGCCCAATTTGAGTATTACAACAGTTATGGGGATAAAACGTTCCGCCGGGTGGAGCCCATCCAGCTCTGGTTTAAGTCCAGAGCCTGGTATCTCAAAGGCTTCTGTCTCACCAAGCGGGGTGTGCGGCTGTATAAGCTATCGCGGATTAAAAATCTCGTGGTGACGGAGGAATCCTTTGACCGACGGGATGTTCTTACCGGATCAGACGATTCCGCCCAAGATCGTGATCCCACACAGCAAGATATTACACTGAAACTGCGCATTGCGCCGGAGATGGCGTTCCGTGTATATGACGATTTTTATGAGAGTATGGTGGAAAAACAGCCCGACGGCAGTTTTATCGTCACGGTGACCTGGCCGGAAGATAATTGGGTATACGGTTTTATTTTATCCTTTGGAAAGCACATTGAGGTGTTGGAGCCGGTACACGTCCGGACCGTCATAAAGGCGGAAACTGAGGAAATTGCAAAAAAATATTAATCTAATATGACATGCCATTGTCATATTATCTGTGTTAGGCTGTAAACGTACATAGAACGTTTCAGTAACGAGAGGAATGGACTTTTTTATGAGCGAAAAAATCAGGTGCAGTTGGGCGGGGGATATCCCCATATATCAAGACTATCACGATAAGGAGTGGGGGCGGCCTGTCCACGACGACCGGAAATTGTTTGAGATGCTGATTTTAGAGGGGGCCCAGGCGGGGCTCTCGTGGATCACTGTGTTGAAAAAGAGAGAGGCGTATAGAGCGGCCTTCGACGGCTTTGACCCACAAAAGATCGCTCGGTATGACGACGCGAAGATTGAGGCCCTCATGGCCAATGAGGGGATTATCCGAAATCGCCTGAAAATCAACGCGGCGATAATCAATGCCCAGCGATTCCTCAATATTGTCGAGCAGTACGGCAGTTTTGACAAATTTTTATGGGCGTATGTGGATCATACGCCCATAATAAACCGCTTTGAAAAACTCGAAGATATCCCCGCAACAACGCCAATCTCCGATCAGATCAGCAAGGATCTGAAGAAACTGGGGTTTAAATTTGTCGGCTCGACCATTATCTATGCCTTTATGCAGGCCACGGGTATGGTGAACGATCATTTTACGGATTGTTTTGTCTATGGGGAGACGGTGAATCTGAGCTAGCTGTCGGCGATGCGCCCTACTCGACCACGCTCCACGCGTGGAGGGTTTTTCCGTCCTTGTCTTTCAGGCTGAGCCAGGTATTTTCCCCGCCAAAGCGCAGAAAGATGCCCAGTTCGTTGGGGGAGGGAAAGATGATATCCTCTGTGGTGACGCCGTCTGCGATTTTGTCCGCATACTCGGCACGGAGGGATTTTGCAAACTTCGCCGAATAGTTGAGGGAGCCGTCTTTGTTCAACTGGGGATCCGGGGTCAGCCGTGCGCCGGCCAGTAACCGTAGCTCTTTTCTGTGTTGCCAATACACAGTTCCCGCACTGCCCCGGTCCGTGAAAGTGAATGCAATGCCGGCCAATTCCTGTCTCCATCTGTGTTGGTCTTTCATCATGGGATCACACTCCTTTGATCAATTACCGGCGGCCCGTCAGGGGCGATCCGCCGCCTGTGAGTTGGATTGTACCGTTTATGCGTGTGTAAAGCCGTAAGTTCTCCAGCGTCACCGGCTCCGGGTGGGGGTTTAGGTAGTTGTTAATGATCTCCAGCCACGGGTCGAGCACCGGTGCCAGATCGGACCCAAAGTATTCTGTGGGCATGGTGTGGAAGTTTAAGTTTTCATCACCCATCCCCATCATTTGCTGGGCCAAATAAGTCATGCCGGAGAGGGGCAGATTCGTATCCACATGCTCCCCGAAAATTCCCAGGAGGGCCGGTATCCGGGTCACATTGCGGAGTTGTAGCGATTCGGCCGCCACGGCCCGTAAAAAATACTGCTGGCGCTGGACACGGCCCAGATCTCCGTCGCCTGAGCGATAGCGCACGAAGTGCATGGCCTGGGTTCCTGTGAGGGTCTGGGCACCTGGCTCCAGGTTGATGTGCAAGGGAGGGCTGTCATAGGGGTCGCTGTATTGCATCCGGGTCGGCACGTTGAGTTCCACGCCGCCTATGGTATCCACCAGCTCCACAAATGCCTGTAGATTCAACACCACGTAGAAGTCCGGCATAAAGCCAACCAGTTTTGCTGTTTCTTCCATCAAGCGGTAGACAGAGCCGCCCGTCATGGCGAACACGGAATTGACTTTCGGACCCTGCCAGCTCACGTCCACCCTGGTATCCCGGGGGATGCTCACCACGTCCACTGTGCCGTTCTCCGAGTCGATTCTGGCCAGCATAAGGGTATCGGTGAGCCCGTGGGTGCCCACATTATCTTGTCCGGCGATGAGCACGGTGAATACTCCTCTGTCGATGGGTGATTGAATGAAAAAAGTCATGAACCCATAGAGTCCGCCCAACAAAGCCAGGAGAAGGATGAGCGTTGTCACAATAATCCGGCGTGGTCGCCGGCGGCGACGCCGGCCATGGGGCCGTGCTTTTTGAGTCGGTGCCGGCCTGTTTGTGCGCACCGGCGCAGGGGCGTAATATGCCTGGGGCGCGGGGGCTGTCTGGATCGCATTTGCCACTGCGGCGGCGTAGTCCACCTCGGCGGCAGGGGGTGCGTCGATGACCCGCGCCACTGCGGCAACGTAATCTACTTCGGCGGCGGGGCGTACATCCATAGCCCGTGCCACTGCGGCGGCGTAATCCACCTCGGCGGCGGGGTCTCCCTCAATTGCACGTGCTACGGCAGCGGCGTAATCCACCTCAAACCCGGAGTCTGTCCCACGGCCGTAAGCGTGGCCATTGGGGTTCTCTTCGTGCCATGGGCCAGTATTTGCATCAAAATCAAAAACCTTCATATCACAAAAATTTCCTTTTGTTAGGGAATTCGTCAGATTACAACAAAAAATTTACGATATCAGTATAGCATACTATACGTCCAAGTGGTGAACAGAATATGAATTTGTTTCGCCGCCGGTTGTTGAACCGTATGCGCGGCAGTTTGCTTAATTTCTACCCTTACGCCTTGCGAGCAAAAACAGCATGCCGCCACTTAGCCCAAGGATTCCCACAGCAAATAAAACCGTAATTTGGAACCGTGAAATCTGGGGGCTGTGGGTGACACTCTCAACGGTTGCAACGTCAAGGCGGCTGTGCGTAATAATCTCGCCGGTGGTAGTGTCAAATTGATACCTGATCCCATCGACAGTTGTAAGGGATAATCGGTTATGTTCCGAATCAAATTCCCTGCTTAGCGGCTGAAGCCACTGCACTGACATTGAGGTCCGGGTGAGCGTGTCTGTATTTTCCACGAGGTCTGAAACCATATAGATCTTTTGCACGGCACCATCTGCGTAAAATACCAGCGCAGTCTCTCCGGTGACGCCGGAGACCATTCCATTTGCAGCGGGAAACCAGACGAAATATTGCATATTCCGAGAAAAAAAGAAATTATATTCCCAGATTACCCAGCTGGGATTTTCTATCAGGTGGATGGGCGTAAGCGGATCCGTGTTATCGTATATACCCGTAGGCGGAAGGTCGGTCCAGTCTGCCATTCCCGGCGGCCACCAATGCATATCCCGCCGATCATAGTCCGGCGTAAAATGGAATACACGGCTCCCATCCTCAGAGAGAATATAGAATGGAGGGGGTGGGGCAAAATCATCCGCAATTGCCGTGGGAGAAGTTGCAGGCAGGATGAAACAGAGCACAAGAATGGTGCTGAAGGTTCGCTGTGGCTTTGATTTTGCTATCATCTAAACTTTCTCCACATCAAAAGTTGTCCGTTTTTTGTTTAGACGATAGATATCCTAAGTTTGTTCCGCGCTTACGGTACAAACGCCCTGTAACTAAGAAATCTACCCTGGCAGTCTAACACAGACACTCTCTGTGCTCAAGCTGTGGGGTAGATTTTTTATATTCTTGGCATTATGCTTGTTTAGTGGCATTAAGCTATATATCAAGCACGGGTTTAATGCCTATGCAACGAGACGGTTCTTTACAAATCAAGGCGAACAAGCATATACTTTACTTGATATTCTGTCCTCAAAGCAGTATTTTCCAGAAAGGATTTTCAAAATGACATTTAGTGAAAAAATAAGAGAGTGCCGTGAAGAAGCTGGCCTAACGCAAGATAATATTGCGGAAAAACTATCTATAACTCGACAAGCTATATCAAAATGGGAGCGAGGCGTCAATGAACCCGACATTGAGACAATTGTCCGACTAGCTGATATTTATAACGTAACAATTGACCAATTGCTCCGAGCAGACTTATCTATCGTCAAGCGTTTAGCCGTCAAAGAGCGGTCGTATAAGAAACTTCTAATTGCAGTCGCTATTTTAGGTGGAACGTTGTTTCTTCTCCTTATGATTGCTACACTTTCAATACATCCATGAAGCCAATGACACAGCGACAAAAAAAGTTATCAGAAAAAATAGGACTTGCAATGTTTTTAGCATTGTATGTTTTCGTGTTTATTTTCCGGGTTCCCAGAGTGATTTTCCAGGGAGAAACATTTATATGGGTACAGATAAGTATATATGGTTTACTTGGTGTTAGCGGTGCATTTCTATTTCGCCATACCTTTTCCATGGGATTTCAAAACTGGAGAACCGCTCCGCTCAAAAGTATCTTGTGGCTGCTCGGCACCTATGTCGGGAGCATCCTTGTTATACAAATTGCCTCGCTTCCAGCTTATATGATGGGCGTAGAGGCACCACAAAATGATCCCAATGTTTTGCTTGCTATACAAATGCTTGGCATCCCATTCTCAATTCTAATTCTTGGGTTGGCAGGCCCTGTTGTAGAGGAAGTTATATATCGCGGGTTTCTGATTGCGAAAGGAAAGATTCCGCTGTGGGTATGTGTCATATTGTCAAGCAGTTTATTTGCACTCGCACATTTACACGGGCTTTCTCTCGTAGATTTTGTTGGTATTCTTCCGCATTTTGCGGCGGCTTTGGTTTATGGAATTGTATATGCATCCACGGGCAACATCACATTGCCGCTTATCATCCATATCATGAATAATACGGTTGCGGTTATTTTGCTGGCCAGGATATAAACACCACCGCCCACGCTTACGGCACAAATGCTCTGTAGCTAAGAAATCTACCCTGCAGTCTGACACAGATAGTCTCTGTACTCAAACTGTAGGGTAGATTTTTTGTGTTCTAGGCTATCTGTTTATTAGTAAAGGTTGCTTTAAGTCTCCACAAGATTCGGATAAAGTTGAGCGCCCTATATAATTTTGACAAATTATTCTTCCCCAAAAAACTTGTCGTGGATGCTCGCCAATGCACGGTCGGCGTCGGCCAGGTCTACCAGAACAGAGACTTTGATCTCACTGGTGGAGATGAGGTTGATGTTGACTTTGGCGTCGGCCAGGGCCTCGAAGATGAGGGCGGCTACGCCGGGGGTGGAGATCATCCCCGCGCCTACGGCGGAGACCTTGGCCACGTCGGTATCTATGTCCACTTGATCGTAACCAAGTACGCTTTTGTATTTCTCCAGTACTTCCAGCGTCCGGTCCTTATCGCTCTTGGCCACGGTGAAACTAATGTCTTTTGTCTCCCCCCGGCTGATGGACTGGAGAATAATATCCACATTGACCTTCGCGTTGCTCAAGACGCGGAATACTTGGAACGCCTGGCCCGGCTCATCCAATAGGCCCATGATGGCAAAGCGGGCGATTTCCGTATCCTTCGCGATCCCGGTGATTTTTGTCTGTTCCACAGATTTCATGACCTCCCTTACGATTGTCCCCGGATTGCCCGTGAAGCTGGAGAGCACCTCCAGATCCACGTGGTATTTTTTTGCCATTTCCACAGAGCGATTGTGCAGAACTTGGGCGCCCAGGGAGGCCAGTTCCAGCATCTCGTCATATGTAATCTCCGCAAGCTTCTTCGCGCCCGGAATCTTCCGGGGGTCAGCGGTATATACGCCGTCTACATCGGTGTAGATCTGGCACTTGTCGGCCTGCATGGCGGCGGCAATGGCCACTGCCGTGGTATCGGAGCCGCCCCGCCCCAGGGTGGTGATATCGTCGGAGCGGTTGGTGCCTTGGAATCCCGCCACGAGAACGACTCGGTTGCGGTTGAGTTCTTTGCGGATCCGGGCCCCGTCTACACTTCGGATCCGGGCGTTTGAGTAGTTGGAATCCGTCTTCATATCAATTTGCCAGCCCGTCAGGCTTACGGCGGGGATGCCCATATTCTCCAGGCACATGGCCATGAGGGCGACGGATATCTGCTCTCCCGTGGCCAACAGCGCGTCCATCTCCCGCTTGGACGGGCGGGGGTTGATCTCCAGGGCTTTTCCGATCAATTCATCCGTTGTATCCCCCTGGGCGGAGAGCACGACGATCAGGTCATTGCCTTCACGGTAGGTTTTGGCAATAATCTCCGCCACCCGGCGGACACACTGGGCATCAGCAACACTGCTGCCGCCAAATTTTTTTACAACTAGCGCCATAATAAAATTTTCCCACAGGGGATCCTTTCTTCGAATCTATATCTATCCTACTCCAGTACGCGAAATGCGCAGATTGCGTTTGTAGCCTCTAGTTTTGGCTGGATTTCTACCTGGCTCATGGGTGGGGTGAGAAACACCGTATCGGCGGGGGCTGTCTCGGCGCAGGAGAGCAGATCTACTTGTCCGAAGGCTTTTTCACCGCCCGGAGGCGTCCGGACATACCAGCGGGTGACTAACGCGCGGGGATCCGCTACAAATCTGGAATCGCCCTCTAACCAGTCTATATACTTTCTGGCGTGGAAGTGCTTGGCGCAATCGATGATATCCGCCACTACCGCGCTGGCTGTGGGCAGTTTTCCCGCCCCCGGCCCGTAGAACATGACGTCACCGATGGCGTTTCCTTTTACCATGATCCCGTTGAATACGTCGTCTACGTTGGCCAGAATGCTCTCCGTACTGACCAGGTGAGGCGCCACATAGACGGCAACTGTATCTCCGGCCCGGCGGATTGCCCGGCCTAAGAGTTTGATCCTCCAGCCCGCCTGCTTGGCGTAGTATATATCTTGGAGCGCCACCTTGTCAATGCCCTCTGTGTATACCTGATCGGGGTGGATGTGGTGGCCGAAACTCAGAGACCCTAAGATACAAATCTTCCGGCAGGCGTCGTGTCCTGCGATATCCGCCGTGGGGTCTGCCTCGGCGTAACCCAGCTCTTGGGCCTGTCTCAGGGCGGAGTCAAAGTCCACACCTGCGGCCATATGGCTTAGGATATAGTTAGTGGTGCCGTTTAATATCCCATAGACCTCGCTGATCTCATTGGCGGCTAAACACTGACAGAGGGGGCGGACGATGGGGATTCCGCCGCCTACGCTGGCCTCAAAGAAGTAGTTTAAATTATTCTCCACGGCGATGGACAAGAGCTCATAGCCGTGGATAGCCACCAACTCCTTGTTGCTGGTCACCACGCTTTTGCCCGCAAGCAGACACCGTTTGGTGAACTCATAGGCGACCCCTGTCCCGCCGATGGTCTCCACTACGATTTGAATCTCCGGATCCTGCTCGATCCGTTTAAAATCGTGGATCACCCGGTCGGCGAAGGGACTGCCGGGGAAGTCTTGGAGGTCCAAGATATATTTCAGTGAGATTTCGGCGGCGGCGGAGAATGCGATTTTTTCTGTGTTCTTTTCCAACACCTCCGCTACACCGGACCCCACAACTCCAAATCCTAAAATGGCGACATGAACCATGTAAATCGCTCCTTTCTTCTGGGTTCTTATCCCGCGATGACCTCAATCCGAATTACGCCGGATTGGGATTGCACGGCGGCGAGGAGGCTATCAATCCCGTCCGCTATGCTGTGGGTCTCGGCGGAGATTGTGACTACGGCGCGGCCGTTGACGGGAATGCTCTGGTTGATGGTGAGTATATTTGCCCCGGAATTGGCAAAAATAGCTAAAACAGAAGAGAGTATGCCCGGCTTGTTCCGGAGCAGGACGTGAAATGTCATAATCCGGCTGACGGAAGTGTCGTAAAAGACACGGATTGCATCTCGGTACTTGTAAAAGGCGCTACGGCTCAATCCCACCTGATTGGCGGCATCCGCCACGGTGGCACACTGTCCCGTCTCCAAGAGTTCTTTCGCCTCTAATACACGCAAGAGCACCGGCGGCATGGCGCCTTCTTCCACCAGATAGTATTTATTCCCTAACTGTTCCACAGACCGTCCACCTCCCAGGGTCATTTGTGTTTCTATGGCATACCGGACAGTATCTTAACACAGATTGACCCATCCCGCAAGGCATAGGGACAAAAATCTTTTCTTTTTTTGTACTTTACCTACGGAAAACTCGCATAAAATGTGCCAAAAAGAACTCTATCCGTGTACCGGAGGGAGCTTGTTTCCCCCGCCTGCGGCGGGGGAAACAAGAAAATCTTCAATGCGTTTCCCCACTCCCGTATCGGACAAATAATTGACGAAAAGGTTCGCGTGAAAAATCACGCGAACCCCTTGTGATGTGCCAATTGTTCTCCCTGCGGGGAACCACAATTGATGCACAAAAAGTCCATTCTTTTTCATGGACTTTTTGTGCATCGAGCGCAACGAAAGGAATGGACTTTTTTATGATAAAATACCAATCGATGTTGATCTGGATTCTTGGCCTCGCCCTGGCAGTAGGGGCCGGATGGATTCTGTTCCGGTTTGTCCTGCCCTGGATCGCCCCGTTCCTCTTGGCCCTGCTCACGGCGCGGCTCATGGAACCCGGAGTTCTATGGTCGATGAGGCGCTTCCAGTTCAAACGCAGCTTTGCCGCCACGGTTTGCAGTTTGATCGTCTTGGGGGTTATGCTCTTCCTGGTGGGGCTCGCCATCAACCAGCTGGTCAGCGGCGCGGGTACATTCGTCCAAAATCTGCCGGATATGGCGGGGCAGATGAGCTATATCATCGGTGAGTTGCAGAGTGCCGTCTACCGCTTTGTCATCTCCGCCCCCGTGGAGACCCAGGCCTTGATCCAAGCCGCCATCGACAGCTTCTCCGCGCTCTTAGAGGAACTGCCGGGCCAGCTCTCCGGTTTGGCGCTGACTTTTGCCGCTAGTTTGGCGACGGCCTTTCCCCGGATCATTCTATTTGTCCTTACCTACGCCATCAGCGTCCTGTTTATGAGCGTCAGCTATCCCCAGGTGACGGCGTTTATCCAGCGGCAGATCCCGGCCAAATGGCAGGCACGGAGCCGGGCGCTAAAAGAGGATTTGGCCCAGTCCCTCCTCAAGTGGTGCAAGGCCCAGGTCATGCTGATCGGTGTGACCTTTGTCCTCCTGACGGCGGCGTTTTTGATCTTGCGGATCCCCTATGGGATTCTGCTGGCGGCCTTCATCGCCCTCATCGACGCACTGCCGGTCCTCGGTACGGGGACGGTGCTGATCCCCTGGGCGCTCATCCGGCTCCTGGCGGGGGATGTCACCCTGGGGGTGGGGCTTTTGTTCACCTATTGCATCGTCAGTCTGGTACACAACTTTATGGAGCCGCGGCTGGTGGGGAAACAGTTGGGCCTGCATCCTATTGCGACGCTGATGGCCATGTATCTGGGCTATCGCACCGTGGGGATCCCGGGGATGATCCTGTTCCCCATCGGACTGATCTTGTTGAAGCAGTTTCACGATCAGGGGCTTGTGCGGCTCTGGCGGTAATTATAGTCAAACCACTATGGTTTTACTATAATTTTTTCTTGTTCATAGGCGATTTTGTCTCTTTCGCACTTTACTTTGTAAAACAACATGTGTTATACTGTTTGACAAATGTACATGCGGGGGGAAGATACTATGTCTAATCAAAGCTGGATTCTATTGGTTTTTGTTCTGTATTTCAGTTTCATCATCGCTTTGGCGATCCGGTTCAGGCAGTCGAAGAATCTGTCGGATTACTTTTTGGCGGGCAGAAATCTGAATACGTGGGTGGGGGCGCTGTCCGCCCAGACATCGGACATGTCGGGCTGGCTGCTCATGGGTCTCCCCGGTGCGGTTTATGCGGCGGGGACCGGCAGGGCGTGGCTTGCCGTGGGGCTTGTGATCGGCACCGTCCTCAACTGGCTCTTTGTCGCAAAAAAACTCCGGCGCTATACCATCGTAGCAAATAACGCCGTTACGTTACCAGAATTTTTAGAAAATCGTTTCCATGATACATCTCATATTCTGAAAATTACAGCGGCCATATTTTTTGCCATCTTCTTTACCGTATATGCGGCCTCTGGCTTCGTCGCCGGGGGGACGTTGCTCCCGCAGATTTTTGATATAAACTATCAAACCGCCGTCCTCATCATCGCCAGTTTCGTCGTGCTCTATACGCTGATCGGCGGACTCATGGCCATTAGCTGGACGGACTCCATACAGGGCATGATGATGCTCTTGGCAGTGTTCTTCCTCCCCATTATTGTAATCGCAACCATGGGCGGTTGGGCAAATGTCTCTGCGGAAATCCCCGCCGGATTTTTCAACATGATGTCAGACGGGGCCGGCGGCACCATCCAGGCCCGGTCGATTATATCCGATATGGCCTGGGGCCTCGGATATTTCGGTATGCCCCATATTCTGGTTAAGCTCATTGCTATAAAAAAGGAGCGCTACGTCTCCCGTTCCGCTATTATCGCAATTATATGGGTGGTTTTGGCCCTCTGCTCTGCCGTGCTGGTCGGATTGGTCGGGCGTGCGTTTCTGCCGGGGCTGGATAATCCGGAGACGGCGTTTATCCAGATGGTGCGGGTCATATTCATTGATCGCGGTGCGCTTTGGGCTGTACTGATCGGCGCGCTTTTCCTCTGTGGTATGTTTGCGGCGATCAAATCCACTGCGGATTCCCAACTTCTGGTGGGATCCTCGGCAATCGGCGATATTTATAAAGTGGCGAATAAAAAGGCCTCGGACAAACACTTGGTCTGGTTCAGCCGGGGCGCCGTATTGGCGGTGGCCCTGGTGGCGCTCTGGATTGCCCTCGACGCCTATGACCCCGCAATCGGCGGCCCTGACCGCAGCACCGGCGTCATGGTGCTTGTGGCCATGGCCTGGGCGGGATTCGGCGCTGCTTTCGGTCCCCTTGTGCTGTTCTCTATCTTCTGGAAACGCACGACCCGGGGCGGGGCAATCGCCGGGGTTCTGACCGGCGGCTCAACGGTAATCATTTGGCAGTATATCCCTCTCGTGCAGGACGCGGAAGGGCTGGTAACCCTCGGCACAAGCACGGGGTTGTACTCTCTCGTCCCCGGCTTTGCCCTCTCGGCTTTGGCCATAGTCGTCGGAAGCCTGTTGACCCGGAAGCCGTCAGAGAAGATGTTGGCAGAGTTTGAGAAGGCATCCACGCCTTTGAGTGAATAGGGATTTGAATTGAACAAACCGGGCGGCCAAATGGTGAACTGACCCCAAAAAGTTAGACAAATATTTGGTTAGGCAGCCTTGAGGGCTTGTTGTCTGTGCAAAGCAGGCGGCAAGCCCTTTAGCTTTTCCTTGCTTCGACAGTTGTTGTAGTAGTCC
>Ga0123355_10000739_pt1 | contig 44476 bp, 28 predicted proteins | sample TergutEmb28metaG_3_FD_89872 | JGI IMG/M metagenome (GOLD analysis project Ga0123355, IMG submission 89872) | Embiratermes neotenicus P1 segment gut microbial communities from Petit-Saut dam, French Guiana - Emb289 P1 | ecosystem: Host-associated > Arthropoda: Insects > Digestive system > Gut ...
CACCACCGCCCCGTGTTGCACTGTTGCCAAGTTCGTATACGGTGACTCCCCCTGCATTGCCTATGGTCCCGCCTGTCATGTTAAGGGTTGCGCTACCTGCACCTGCACCTATAGCACCTGTTAAAAGTATGCCGCCGCCGTAATAGACAGCGTCGTTGTTATGGATAGACCCACCGGAAAGATTCATTGTTCCGCCAATCATCCACACACCGCCGCCTTGGGTGGCAGAGTTATTGTGGATTTCGCCACCACTCATATTAAGTGTGCCACCTGTGATGCCATCAGGCCCCAAAAGCATTGCTACCCCGCCGCCAAAGACATTAATGCCGCCGATTATCGTAGATAAATTGTTTGTAATTTCCGTATCATCACTCATAGCAAAGATGCCACCTGACATGGCAAGTCCTACACCATAAATATTTCCGCCATCTGTTACGGCAGTGTTGTGGGTTATGTTTTTGCCAATTATTGTTATTTGGCCGCCGCCAACAAATGCGCCGCCCCCTTGTACCGTACCGCCGCTAGTTGCTGTAACAAAGTTGTCCTCTACGTCAATATTTAAATTTAACAGGCCACCTATTGCGGCAAAGCCTCCACCCTGGGCCATGGACATGTTGCCTTCCGAGGTGGCGGTGTTGTTGGTTACGTTGGCACCATCGTTTATAGTAAGTGTGCCAGCGCTAACAATAACGCCTCCCCCTTGGGCCAGTGTGCTAACACCATCATCTGCTGTAGCTGTAGCTGTGTTGCCGGTGACAACAGCACCTGCCTGAATTATATGTGGGGATAGGGGAGCGCTGCCATTTACGGATATAGCACCACCGCGGGCAGTTGCGCCATTTTCTGCTACAGCGTTGTTGTTAGTAATATTGGAACCGGATGCGGCTATAAATGTGCCGCCTCCAAGTAGCACACCGCCGCCCAGGGCTTCTGAGTTTGTGCCAGTGGCATGGGCTGTATTGCCTGAAATTGTTCTGCCAGCATAGAGGGTAAAAGTGCCGCTAAGTACTGCCAACCCAGCGCCATTAACTGTTGCACCATTTAACGCCTCTACGCGGTTGTTTGTAAAAGAGGTACCGGGATACATGACTAAGGTGTTGCCGTGTACTACAAACCCGCCGCCATTGGCCCTTGCACCTGGGCCGTTTGCACGGGCTATGTTGTTGTGTATTGCGTTTGGGGCTTCCAAATTAAAGGTCGAGCCTGTTGACGCAAACACACCGCCGCCGTTGGCTTCTAAATTGGTAGGCGTTGTGGTAGCTAGGTTGTTATAAATCTGTGCCGAACCAGATAAGGTAAAAACTGCAAGGTCAATTACTGATGCTCCGCCACCGTTGAGCGCGGTATTGCCTCGTACAACGCCAGCGGTTAGGTTGGCTATAGAGTTTGTACCGCTAACAGACATCCCGCCGCCGCTACCGTGGGCGGTGTTGTTGGCAATCCGCCCGCTATTCATGGTTACATTTGCACCAAAGTTAATTACCTCATTTAACCTATTAAGGAATGCTTCGTTTAGCAGATAGATGCCGCCGCCATTGCCGTTGGTATGGTTGTTTTCGACAATAAAGGGGACGTTGCTTGGGATAATAAGGGTTGATGCCCTGCTTATGCGGGAAGCTGTTACCCCACGCAAATGCCACCCCGCGCCAGCGGTAGACATGTAGAGGCCGCCGCCGGCTTCTATGCTGGCGTTATTTAAAATACGCCTATAGTCGGAAGAGCTGGCGGGCACCTCCAAAATGCTACCACCCACAACAGAAAGCCCACCGCCTGCCAAGGTGGTAATTTGCCCTGCTGGGTTTCTTCCGTTGTTGCGTATTGTTCCGCCATACCATCTAAATGTTGAGTCTTCCACAATTTCTACCCCGCCACCACGGCGGTGAGAGTAATTATAGGCAATAAGCCCATCGTGCATAACAAAAAGGGCTTCGATACCTACACGAATACCACCGCCATCCAGATAAGCAGAGTTGTGTGTAATGGTTCCGCCATACATGTGAAACTCTGCGTCGCGTAGCTCAAGTGGCCGTGGCCCATGTGGACCAAAGCTGTCTGTGTAAACTGGGCGATTTCGTGTCTCAAAGCTGGCAACAGATACACCGCCGCCAAGGTTGGTTAAAGACCTGTTTCCCGTAATTGTGAAGCCATCATACATCCTTCCTATCGAGCCATGGCGAAGGCCAACACCGCCGCTGTCATCTTGGCTTATGTTATTTCTGATAACCCCGCTATACAGAAAAACATAACTATCATTGGCATGTATAGCGGCAGGGCTAAACCAGGGGAGTATTGCGTTTCTATTTTTGCGAACATTTTCTATTATGGAACCTCCTGTAATGTGAAGGTGCGAGCGCTCTCTTACCATTATGCCGCCGCCGTTGTAGGGGTAGCCATTAATGGCGCATATGCCGTTAACCATGGCATCGCTTCTTGTAAGGGTGATTCCATTCAATTCCAACCGGGCACGGCTATGAACAACAAAATGGCGGCCTGCGTCTTCGGCTGCGGCACCGGTTTTTACGAGCCGGACGTTACCGTTTTCATTAGCGGCTGCATTGGGCCCGCTAACTAATTGTATGTTTCGGCCGTTCCCAACGAGTATCCGCGTGTAGGGATCTGGAGGTATTAGTATTTGTGCTACATTAAGGGTTATTACATACGGTGTTGGGTGGTAGCTGGCAGGTGCAGTTGTGGTTGGTACGGCTGGGGCATTGATTGCGTTTTGCAAAGCTGTCCAGGTTGCCGCCGCCCCAGTTAGTGTTACATCACCAAGGGGCTGTATGCCTATATAGCCGCCTCCAGCTTCTGGGGTATTGAAGTATTCAAGCTCCGAATAATCGTGCAAAATTACGCCGTTTTCCACAAATTCTAACAAGCCAATCTCTACAAAGAACTCGATATCGTAGTCATGGTCAAAGTTAGGATATAATGGAAAAATATCCATATCTTCTGATATATCTGAGTCACTATCATACATATACTGAGGCGCATAGTTAATATAATCGCTTTCAACATAGCCATAATAACCGCTGTAATCTTCTAAAGCGTAGCTGCTTTCATATTCATAGTTCCAATGATAAGGCTCTTCTTCGTTAATCATGCCATCGTTAAGGGGCCCGTAAAATTCGTAGTCTCCGGATTGTCCTGTTTCTCCGTAGGCAAATATAACTACTGCGGCTGTTAACGATAAGCTTAAAAACAGTACCAATACCCTCTTCCATGTTGCTATTTGCACTGACCTTTTTGCAGGTTGCTGCTTGTAGTTTATGTAGTTCATAAAATGCACCCCTTACTCTAACAATGTCATGAAAATTAAAGTCTTTCTTTCACTTTTTGCTAATATAAAACACATCAAAGATGTGTTTCAATAGCTTTGTACTTAACGCCACAAATGCGTACTAAACGCTAAAAAACCCACATCAAATGGATAAAAATGGCGAAAATGCAAGCGACACTTTTATTACAACTTTGATGCAATACGAAAAGTGCATCAAAGTTGTAATGAAAGTGTCATGCAGGTTGATTAAATAATCATAAAGCGACTATACTGTCCCAAAGGGGTAGATAGTGAAGGAAGCCAAAAGAAAATATAGTTGACAGCATGAATTTCTAAGAAGGGGGCCAGTGAGTGGTATGCAATTAACTATTATTAGTTTCTTCAACGTGATGATATTTGCCTTGCTTGAATTTATTGTTGCTAAAATCTTAACCAGAGATAGGACGTTCTACTTGAAAGAAGGTGTGTATCTTGTCCTGGCTATCCTATTTGTAAGTATTACATCTTTTGTAATGCATGTAATTTTAAATGCCAATACATTTAATGCCTTTGTGGCCGTGGTTTTCCTGTATATATATTTTTACAAGATAAAATCTTATCCTGTTAAAAAGGCTTTTCCTCTAATCCTTTTAGTGATATTAATAGCAAGTTCTGCAAACCTTCTTGTGATAACAATTACAAATTTCTTCTTTCCGGTTTATATGGTACTACTTGACAATCATCCCACCTCTGCCTTCCATTTATTGAAGTGGAGTCCATTTATACTCGCAAACGTCATAGCCACCATACTCACAGCATTTTTGCTGGTAAGATTATCTAAAAAATTTCGTGAAAGAATCAACAAAAGTGACAAGGTACAAACAGTCTTATCAATTATCTCTGTAATACTTTTTGCCTTTATGCAACTTGCGTTTATGATGCTTCATTATCAATATGACTTCTTAGACTTAATCGCATCTTGGAATGCCTTCTTCTTATTGGGTTTTTCGGCAACCGTGTTTGTGAGCTTCCACTTTTATACTAGGGCGTTTAGAGAAAAATGGGCCCTGCAACAAAAAGAAGCCGAGCTGGAAGTATTGCTATATTACACACAACAAATGGAACAACAGCAAACTATTTTGCGGCAGTTTAAGCATGACCACCAGAATATACTGCTCTCGATAGAGGGCTATTTAATGACACACGACTACACCAGGTTAAATGAGTATTTTTATTCCAGCATCAAGGCAACATCTGAAGCCATCACTAATGATAATTTTACATTAGACCGCCTTGGCAACATCAAGGTGCCGGAAATAAAAGTAACATTAGCCAGCAAGCTGCTGTTAGCGCAAAGTGTCGGGATTGATATCTCTCTTGAAGCAAATGACATAATCGACCATATCCCTATGGGCTCTGTTGCTGTTGTTCGTATGCTTGGAATTATTATGGATAATGCCATCGAAGAACTTGTGGAGCTAGGCAATGGCAAACTTATGGTCGCCTGCTATGTAGTTGGGGATGGCATAACCTTTGTGGTGCAAAATACCTGCCGCCCGGATATTCAAAAACTCCACGAACTAGAACAGGTTGGTTTTTCAACCAAGGGCGAAGGGCGTGGCTTAGGACTAAGCAATCTGACCGGAATTGCCGATACTTATCCAGACAATATCTCATTGCAAACAAGCATTGAAGAAGGGAATTTTACGCAAAAACTACGGATAGGAGGTGCTGGATAATGCTACACATACTAATCTGCGAGGATGACGCTATACAACGGGCATACATGGAATCCGTCGTTAAAGAACATACTGCCATAAAAGATAATGAGATAAAATTAGCTATGTCGTCCAGTGATCCGATTCAGATACTTGCTTACACAAACACACACCCAGAAAAGGGAGGGCTTTATTTCCTTGATATTGACCTGCAACATAACGAGATGAATGGCATAGAACTAGGTGCGAAAATTAAGGAAGTCGACCCTCTTGCTAAAATCGTATTCGTAACAACCCATTCAGAGCTTGCGCACTTAACCTTTAAGCATAAAATTAATGCCCTGGATTATATTGTTAAAGACAAACCTGAGGAAATTAAGACACGAATCCACGAATGTATCAAAGAGTCGCATGATCTCTGTTTGAAAGAAAAGCAAGAGCAGATGAAGTATTTTAAGGTGGATGCCAATGGCGAGGTATGGAGCATTCCCTACAATGAGATTTTATTCTTTGAAACCCACGCCAATGTACGCCATAGAGTAATCTTGCACACAGAAAATGGCAAAATTGATTTCCGTGGGTTTCTGAGTGAGATAGAAAAACTTATCCCAGAATTTTATCGTGCGCATAAGTCCTATTATTTGAATATCGACAAAATCAACTATATTGACAAGTTAACAAAAGAAGCCGTGATGCAAAACGGGAAGCGTGCCCTTATTGCTCAGAAAAAGATGGCTGGGTTAGTTGGAATTATTGGGGAGAGGTAAACGAAGATTTATATGCATCCTCAGTTCGTTGTTATCATGAGTTATGGAAGATTGGAACGTTTCACTTTGCTATTCTTAATACGCTCTCACGCTCAATAAGCTCTACGCCCAGCAAAATAGTTATAGTCTGTTTTCCAGGAGATTCGATACAATCAATTAATAAGTCAATAGCCTGTATCCCAAATAAATCTTTGGGCACCGATATTGTCGTAAGGCGCGGCTCGGAATACAAGCAGATGGGCCTGTCGTCAAATCCTATTAAAGATATATCTTCTGGGATACGCACCCCGTGTTTCCTTAAGGCTCGCATAGCACAAAACGCTAACCAGTCGTTGTCTGCTAAAAGTGCGGTAGGTAACTCAGCGCCGCCTAGCAGCAAGTTTTTCATATCATGATATGCTTGCTGCTCCGAATATCCGATTTTAAAAACATGTTTATCCTGTACGGGAAGGGTGTAATCGTTCATAACGTTGTAAAACATATGGATGCGCTCTTGGAAGCTGTTAATACTTACTTTGCTTTGCAGATAACCAATTTCTTTATGACCCGCGTCAACTAAATATTTAACGGCTTTAGTAATGCCCCTGCTATTGTCTATGCAAACGGTATTAATATTTTCGTGGATAAAATAATTATCCAAAAGAACATATGGTAAGTTAAGTTGCTTAAAAACAGCCAAATCATCTTCGTACATCTCAGTTGCGAATACAATAAGCCCGCCACAAGCATTACTCAAAAGCAGCTCTTCTTGCTCTTTTTGAGGCATGTCTTTGTTAATATGCACCATCACAAGCTGGTAGCCCTTTTTTGCTGCTTGTATTGTTACGCCTTCTATTATATAAGCAAAAAAAGGGGACTCATCAATGATATCCCCTTGCCTTTTATATACCACAAACCCTAGGTTTTTGAGAACAGGATTGGTTTTTTTTAACATATGGCCGCAGCAAAGTTCATTTACTTTTTCTATAATTTCTTTTTTTCTTGCATCGCTTATGCCAGGCTTATTGTTTAATACCATCGAAACAGTAGCTTGGGATACACCCAAGCTATTTGCAATATCTTTTGCAGTTACGGTTTTCATTTAATCCCCTTTTATGTTAAAACTACTTTTATTGATTCATCGCCTTTTTCGGACAATTCGAAGGCTTCGACAAAATCTTTTAGCGGGAAACTATGGGTGACTATTTCATCAACACGAATGATGCCGCGCTCAAGAAAGTCGATTGCTACGGGATAGCCATTTAAACCACTTATATGCGCCCCGGCAATATCCAACTCTTTTCTGTCGCCTATAATGCTCCAGTCAACGGAGGTCTCTTCTGAGAATACACTAAATTCTACAAAACGTCCAAGCTTGCGTATCATTTTAAGTCCCTGGATGACACCGGATGGATGCCCGGAGTTGTGTACATATATATCACAGCCATAGCCGCCCGTGAGATTTAATACTTCTTCGACAACATCTGTTTTTGTGAAGTCAAAGACATAATCGGCTCCCAGTTTCTTCGCCAGTTCCAGCCGCTTTGGCTTGTTGTCTATGGCAATTAGCAACTTGGGGCTTTTTAGCTTTGCTAATTGTAGCTTGCACAAGCCTATCGGCCCCATGCCCGCAATAACAACCACGTCACCAAACTTGATTTGCGCCCGTTCTATCGTGTGGACCGAGCAAGATAAAGGCTCAAGCATTGCCGCGTGAGGCGCCGGGATATGTTTGCTTACTTTGTGTATAACATCCCTTGCGCTGTATTTCATATATTCTGCCATCCCGCCGTCCGCAATGTTTTTTTGATGGCCGTGGATATTGGCTTTTTCGCACATCCAGTAATGACCGCTGCGGCAATAGCGACACTCCCAACATGGCACTATCTGCTCCGCAATGGCGCGGTCACCTATGGAAAGTCCATGTTTTGCTTTTGCATTTTTCCCAATTTCTGCAACAGTGCCGATAAATTCATGACCTGCCACGCAGGGGGCATCGTTCCAAGGAGGAAGCACACCGCCGCCCCAAAACATTGCTGCACCTCTCCACGATTTTACATCACCCGCGCAAACCCCACAGGCTTCGACCTTTATTAGAATTTCGTCATCGTTAATTTGTGGGATTGGTACCTGCTCATATCTGTAATCATTTGGCCCATGACACATCACCGCATACATTTTATCCATAATTTAACTTGTGCCTCCCTTGTTGACAGATTAAAAGATTAATACAACTCACGTTAATTCCTTTGTTTTCCATATGTTCAATAAATTATTAAACTGAATCGTATCAGACCTATTAATAGTTGTCAACATAGATTAAACGCTTTAATCATCTCATTGACTGCATCACTAAAATTAAGTAGTATTTATTAAATGTGCATGTGGAAAATATCAAGGAGGTGCATTTTGTGATTTTATACGATTTAAGTACTTGTGGCATTACAGATGCTAAATTTTTCTGTGCGGACGAAAATATCAGTTTTTCGTGGAAACTAAGTGGCGAGGATGGGACGCGCCAGATCGCGTACCGTATACGGGTCGCAACTGACAGCGAAGCACTGTCAAAAACACCCGATTTATGGGATTCGGGAAAAATCGAAACCAGAAGATGCTGGCATATTGCATACAAAGGAAAACCGCTGCCTTCTTTTGCTCGCATATTTTGGGAAGTTGAAGTGTTTGGGGCTAACGGTTCCGCAATCGCAAAGTCACAGTTTGTTACAGGGCGAATAGGTGAGGAGTGGCCATCCGAGTGGTTTGAAGCGCCTCGTGAATTTGACCGATACCCGTTATTTCGCCGTAAATTTGAAATAAAACAAGGATGGACATCCGCAAGGATATACGTTTGCGGGCTTGGCGCGTTCGAACTGCAATTAAACGGTAAAAATGTAAGCAGTAATGAATTGGAGCCAGGATGGACAAATTTTGACAAGACTGTCCCTTATGTAGCCTACGATATTAATGATGCCTTGCGAGCCGGGGATAACTGTCTTGGAATTATGCTGGGCGGAGGCATGTATAGTATTAGTCGTGATGAAAGTCGCTTTGCATACTCTAGGCACTCTTTTGGGGCACCCAAGGCAACTGTATATCTTATTGCAGAATATCCAAATGGGGAAACCATCACTGTGTCAGGTGTGCAAGGTTGGTTTGCGGCGCCAGGACCTCTAACATTTTCTTGCATATATGGCGGTGAAGATCACGACGCTAGGCTTGCGATTACCGGTTTGTCTGAGTCTGACTTTGTTCAAGATGGCCGCTTTGTCCCAGTAAACAAATGCACACCGCCAAAAGGCGAAATGCGTTGCCGCCAAAACCCACCTGTTGTCGTAAGGCGGCGGTTAACTCCCGTAACCAGCCACACGCTTTCGCCGGACACAACTATTTATGACTTCGGCCGTAACTTTGCGGGCTGGGCGAAAATTATCGCAAAGGGGCAGCCTGGGCAAACTATAAGGCTTTATTTTGCCGAGCTTCTAACGCCAGAGGGGGATTTGCTTCCTGTCTCCCCGGCAATGAAAGACAAGTATTACCATGAGTACACTTTTGCCGGTTTTGAAGATGAGAGCTGGCGCCCCCGCTTTTCATTTTTCGGGTTTCGGTATGTAAAAGTGGTAACAGAGGCCAGGCTTATTGATGTCGAGGGCGAGGATATATTTTCTGATATGCCGCTTGGCGGCAGTTTCCGATGTTCTAATAATTTGTGGAACCGTATCCACGATATTATCCTGCGGGCTATCGAAAGCAACGCAAAGAGTGTATTTACCGATTGCCCCCACCGCGAAAAGTTGGGCTGGCTAGAGCAATTGCAGCTTATAGGCCCCGGCATACTTAACAATTTTGACGCTGTCCCCATGCTGCGCAAATGTCTTGCCGATATGCGTGAAGCGCAGCTCGATAATGGTATGATGCCAACAACGGCACCTGAGTATAAGATATTTGACTGGATGCCTGCGTTCCGTCACTCTCCAGAGTGGGGGAGTTCGAGTATTTTGCTGGTCAAGCTTTTGTACGATGCCTGCGGCGACGAGACTCTTATATCAGAAAACTATGATATGATGCGCCGTTATGCCGATTATCTGGTTAGCCAGTCAGATCATATGATTTTGCGGCATGGCCTTGGCGATTGGGATGATGTCGACTGCAAGCCCTCGCTTTCTGTACACACACCAATACCCGTTACGGGGACATGCACACTTTATCAGGATTTGCGTGTTGTATCGTGGGCAGCCGAAATGCTTGAAAAAGATGCGGACGCCATGAAGTATCATGCCTTATCCGAAGAGGTAAAGCACGAATATAACAAGGAGTTTTTTATTCCCAAAATTGCGCAATATGCCACTGGCAGCCAGACAGCACTGTCTATGCCTCTGGTTTTTGACATGGTGGAAAATGAATACGTCGATAAAGTACTTGAAAACCTTATAAAAGACATCCGCCAAAGAGGCAACCATTTGACAGGCGGAAACAACGGCCACAAGTATCTTTTTGAAGCTCTAGGGAAGTATGGGCGCTCAGATGTTGTTGCGGATATGCTAATAAGGCGGGACTACCCAAGCTATGGTTATCACATAGAAAACGGTGCCACCGCTTTGCCCGAGCAGTGGAGCGGGTCGCACAAAGAAGCCCCCCATGGGTCACATAACCATTTTATGATGGGGGGCATAGATGCTTGGTTTTATCAATATCTGGCTGGGATACAAACTACAGTAAAGGGTGATAGCATTATAGCCCGCATTGCCCCGCAGGTAGTGCATTCTGTAGAATGGGTGGATGCATCATTGGAAACTGTTACGGGGACTATCCGCTCACGCTGGCAGGTTGACGGGGACAATGTCCAGTATATTTTTGACATCCCTGCTGGTTTGGAAGCGGAGATCATTATCCATGGTCAAGCCCCAGCAAAAGTTATAGGGCAAACTACTATTGCAGTTGTAGGAGTGAACCCTGGTATAGCAAAATAATTCAAAGTCGGTCTTCATTGATTTAACTGTAACAACTAGGATCATAGGTTGTATTGTCGCAGATATCCAAGCTGACTTTTAAATGCTTCAGTGTAGAACATCCCACAAGCGCCGTAACAGGCAACCCACGGCTCCAGAGATAGCCCAAACTTGCCGCCGAAGCCGAAATATTTTTTTGAGTCATTAACTCTTTAACAATTTCGGCTCGGCGGATATTTTCGTCGCAAAGGAAGCGTGCTGCTCCGCCTTCTAATGTATCGGCGCTAAATCCATCCTGTGCTGCTTTAAGAAAAAACCCTCCAGCTTGGGATGAATATGCCATAATTGGCATTCCTATCGCTTTGTACCCTTCGTACTGCGTCTTGTCGCGGTGCATATCAATTGTGGGTTTTGGCTGATTCTCTGTTGTTATGGCGTAGCTCCATTTTACTTGACTTATCGAGAATGGCGTCAGGTCGTTTTCTGCTGCGTAGTCATTTGCTTCAATGATGCGCTGCACTCGCCAATTTGACGCGCCTATGGCTCTTGCTTTTCCGCTTTTTATAAGCTCGTGCATAACAGGCATAATTTCAGAAACAGGTACGATTTCGTCATCATTGTGAAGTAGGTAGATATCTACATAATTTGTATCAAGTTTTTGAAGGCTTAGCGCAAAATCATCACGGATTGCTTGGGCAGACACCCTCTTTTGCTTAGTTTCTAAGCACCAGTGCGCGCCCTTTGTAACTATCGTGATTTTGTCTCGCAGGTTGCGCTTACGCACCCATGCGCCGATAGCTTCTTCACTGTCTACATATTCTGGTTTGCGGTCTTGTTTGGGAATCAGCTCCACGCCGTAGACTCTTGCTGTGTCTATCCAGTTTCCACCCTTTTTGTAGTAATAGTCGAGTTGTGCAAAGGATTCTTCTATGCTTACAAGATTGCCAAACCGTACCGTCCCGATGGTTATTGCGGGCATTTTGAAGTTATGCCCATTAAGATTAATTTCCCTCATGCTCTTTCCTCCAAGCGGATCGTTACATGATTTTTGTAGCCATCATGCACAATAATTGGTGGTTTTGTGTAGTTGCCCCACGCGATATGGGGATAGTTAAAGTCGTTAAGTACCGCAAATCTCACCGGCTCTTCGCCTCTTTTACGTATAATTCTAAAATGATCCACTACTACATATGAGCCACTTGCATCCGGCGCTTTTTCTCCGGTTACTTCGATTTTCAGTTTGTGTCGCCCTTCAGGTAGGCCGTCAACTGAATACAGGGGGAAGTCATACTTTTTATCGTATCCGGCGGCAGAACCGGGAAAATCCACTCCGGCTACACGCTGGCTTATATTATCATCCATAAGCTTACCGTCCAAGTAAACTCTTGCAATGCCGTTAATTACATCCACAGAGCCATACCACACTATGCCAGTCCCGTCAAACTCAATTTCTGCTGCGGAACCGGGCGTGTTGCTGTACATCTCAATGCCTGCACGGCTTCCCCTGAAATCTTCTACTGCTGCCCATGTGCCGGTGTAAGTAATACGCATGTCACTTGCGTGAATCAGCAGCGCCTCCGGCTCGTCAACTTCAAGCCTCACCGAATGCTTGCCGTCGGATACAGCGGAAAGAGAAGACGCATCCCGGTACAACGATGCGGAGTATATGTTTTCTTTTAAGCTGCGGAAATCATTAGTCCCCTTGTAATCAACATCGTACTTACCATTTGTTATGAAGTTTTTCATCTCCAGGCTCCATGGGATGGATGGCTCTTTGGCAAATCGGCTCCCTTTACTAAACCTGGGGGCGATACCTGTGTTTCTGGAAATATGATCGTCAGGGTACCATGGATAGCAGCCGTTGCGATGCCAATGAAACTGATCCATTTCCGGTGCGGAGATAAACACAACGCCAAGCTCGTCTAGGCCACCGCAATCAACACCTACGCGTAATTTCTCGCGGTGTGGCAGTTGGCGCATAAGTTTTTCGATAATATATTCGACATGGATTGTGCCATCGGGCTTAATCCATAGGATAAATGATGCTTCTGCGGTGTTTTCATATGCGCCCTTGATGTCGACCCGTACGATATTATCCTTATGCGAAGCAGAAATACTCTTTGGCTGCCAACTTCCTAAGCGGTAGTATGGCATATGAAGAATCGGCCCACCGGTTAAAACTGGCTGGCCCTTAACTTCGCCCGTTTCAATTTGGCATGTTTTTTTCGAAAACTTTATGAAGAAACTTTCACCTTGTACAGCAATTGAATCCTCGTCTTCTTTTAGCACCAGAGGGCTGCTTGCGGTTGCGCTTATATTTACATCAAGTGACGAAGGGAATACAAACTCGTCTACAATGTTGCCCGCCGCATCAATAAATTCCAGCTTAATTTCTATGCCGTTATGAGGTGCAATGGGGAACTCTATTGTCACGGTGCCTCCCGGTTCAACATCCGGCCCGCGCATTTGGTGGGTTTCCCCAGAAAACTGCCATAAAAGCGTTACTTCGTTTAGGTTTGTATGACAAAACCAATTCATAACTGTAAGGCATTCGCGGCCGTTTATATTGATTTTTTCAAGTCTTATGGGCGAATATGCTTTGCGGGTCATATAATGCTCGGGCTTTTTGCGCCGCCAGATATCTATGATACCCCATTCTAACCTTGATGAGCCGCCGCGGTATACATCTGTATCATCAATGCCGCCCCATATTGCGCCACCCAGTGCGCCATCGGTATTCCAGATTTTATCCCAAAATTTTTTAAGCCCCACTCCCCAGAACGTGCGCACATGAGGGTCTCGTCTGATTTCTGTACGGTTATAGCAGGGGACATGAGCATATTCGTCATGGATTACGGGCATATCCTTGCCCGGTGCGCCCGCGACACTTACATTATCCTTTTTTGCCGCTATGTCGCCTTCGAGATTCGAATAATGTATGCTCCAGATATCAACCGGGGCATGCTCCTCCGCCATGGTCATGGGATAACTAAACTTTGTTGGGCGCGTGGGGTCAATTTTTTGGGCATGCCGGTTCATAAGGTCGAAATTATAACCGCCGAAGCTTTCGTTACACAGCGACCACATTATTACGCTTGGGTGGTTTGTATCACGCTCGTATATTTCATTAAAAACGTCGATATACCGTGCAGAATGCACCGGGTCGCGCTGAGTATAATCCAACGTCCTGGCCACAAAAGCGAAAGGAAGCTCATCTTCAACATATATGCCGTATTCGTCACATAAATCCAGGAAATATTCGCTGGGAGGGTAATGCGAAGTGCGTATATAGTTGCAGTTTGCCTCTTTGTACAGCTTTACATCCGCAAGAATCATCTCAGGTGTGAGACAGCGCCCGTCCAGCGGGGAAATCTCATGCCTGCAAACGCCGCGCAGTTTGACTTCCTGCCCGTTTACATATAGCCGGTTGCCTTTGCGGTCAACTTGTCGGATACCTATTCTTAGTTGTGTTTCTTCTAATATATGGCCGCTGCGTTTAATTTGAAGGTGCAGGGTATACAAAAACGGATGCTCTGCATCCCATGGGATTGGATTTGCTACAGGAAGGATATCCTCCCCGTACAAGCTTTCAGCATTGGGACAGTTTAGGATTTTTTCCGTCACATACATCCCAAATGGGTCGTACAAGACTGCTACGGTTTCCACATCGGGAGCTATTGTGTTAAGCGCGTATGTCACTTTAAGCTCTGCATGGCGAAACTGATGGTCAAAAATTGTGACAGTACGCAAAGACGTGTAATGGACATCTGGCAGAATATATAACGCAACACCACGCAATATCCCACCAAGGCTGAACGACAGCAATTTGTCCATATGCTCTTGGATTTCTACCGCTATTTCAAACTTATCCTTCCCTTTCACATAGGGGGTAATATCAAACCCAAAGGCGAGGAAGCTGTTTTTGTGTGTGCCCACAGATACTCCATCTATGAATATCTCGCAAAACCCGTTAACGGTTTCAAACCGTAGGTATAGGTTTTTATCTGCCCATTCGTCAAGCATTGTGACTTCACGCTTGCAGGTATACTTTGTGGGCTTGCCTTGCATTGTCTTACGGTCTGCACTCATATATGATGGGACGGTAATATCTCCCCATTTGCCGTTAAGAGAAACAATAGGTTGCGAAACCCCCGTCGTCATTGTGGGTTTTGGTGGCAAACGCAGAATCTCCGGAGCAATAAATGGTTTTTTCATGATTAAATCCCCTTTGTATTCATATTTTCTATACCTGAATACAGCCGTATTGTGGTGCTTACGCTGTCACCTGCAGAAAATTCTACCCTGGGGCGCATAACGTTACCCCGTACAAGCCTTGTATAGTTAAAATCCCTGTTTAGGATTAAGCGAAGAGGCGGTTTGGCATTGGGGCTTAATACAACAAATTTGCTTATGGACACATAGCGCCCCTGCGCCCCTGCCTGACTTCTGCCTGAAACCGTTATTTTGAGGCTGTGCTCTCCATCTTGGAGGTTGTCCGCTTCAAACAGAAGCTGGTTATAGCGCTTTTCGTAGCCGCGGCTTGCGCCTGGTAAGTCAACCTTGTCTATATATTGGTCAAATGATATGAGCTCGCCCCCGTCCAGCGTTGCTTCGCCTTCGCCAAACAGAAAATCCTTTGCGCCGTAAACACGGATTCCCGTCCCCGCGAAATTGAGTTTGACAGTTGCGCCAACTTCATCGCTTAGGGATTCTGTCCCATTGTAGTCTCCAAAATAATCATTCATTTCATGCCATAATCCAGTATAGGTAAGACTACTATCACGGTCGCTTACAATAAATGCAGCATCATCCTGTTTTTCGAGGCGTAGCGAAAGGTCATCGCCGTCACAGGGTATCACTATGCCTGCGGTAGAGTATTTTAGCGCTGCAAAGTCTATATGATGCTTCGTCGAAGTAAAGTCGTTTGCGTCTTCAATGCAGGCTTCGCCTTCATTTCTCCCAATATGTTTTTCTGGGTACCAACTCCAAAGCCCTTTGCGCTGCCAGTATAGGCTTTCGCTTCCATGTGCGGCATCCCAGGCAATGCCCCATTCGTTTAACCCGCCAGGGTCTATGCCTACACCAGCTTTTACCGAGTGGGGCATGGGCTTATTTAGGGTTAGAATATCGGCTTTTGTGCCCAGAGTGCCATCGGTACCGATTGTGAGGGTGAAGCATACCCTGCAAACATCCCCATAAGAGCCCGTCAGCATGATTTTAGGCGAATCATCATCCATCGAAACACCCGAAACGCGGCCTTTCCATGTGCCTAGCGTAAGACGGGTTGTTTGTAGGTATGGCCCGCCTACAAGAAGGGTATTACCATCTGCCAGCCCTTGCGTGAGCTGTCCGGTATCTTTGTTAAAAGTGAAGCTATATTTGCTGTTTTTTGCGGTTATTAACGCATCTTGGGTGTGTAAGACGTACTGTCCGCCATCTATGCCTTTATCCTCTGGTTTGGTCTTTTCAACAGGCAGAACGATAAAATGACAAAACCCGTCATTTCTAAAAAGGAGTGAAATTTCGCTATAACACAAACTTCCATCCAGGTTAAAAGACGCGGTTTCTCCCGGCTGGCCAGAAAGTATTTTCTCTCCGCTTTTATCACTGGAATTCCATGTGCATGTGAGTTCGGATAAATCTGTATGGCAGAACCTGTTGCGGACGGTTATCACTATCCCGCTTTCGCTCCTCGCGCAGTGCTCGACAATTACAGGGGCATAAGCCATGCGGACATGGTGATATTCGGGCTTGGGCCTATGATTAGTATCCAAAATGCCCCAGTTGAAATCTTTTAGACGCGGAGAAAAATCCCCGTTTTCGTCAACTGCTGCAAGTATTGCCCCGCCAAGGCAACCTTCTGTATCCCACATTTTATCCCAAAACTGTTTTATGCTCTGTCCCCAAAATTCGCGTATGCCGTAATCTTTTTCTATCTCGTTGCGGTTAAATACGGCAGGTGGCGCGAATACAGAATGCAGTACAGGTTTATTGCTCTCGGGGGCGCTCCCCACGGCATATCCAATCTCATTGTCCGCACCCTGGGTGTGAAAAATTACCATCTGATCATAGCGCGTATCCATCTGTTGCCGCCAATCAACAAAGGCTACATTCCATATATCAAGCTCAGGCTCTTCTTCCGGCACCGTCATAGGTAGGAAGAAACTACATGGCCTTTTAGGATCAAGCTCCTTGGCCAAGCGGTAGCAATTGCGGAAATTGGAGCCCCATGAGCAGTCACTGCCAAGGGACCAGCTTACAATACTTGAGTGAGATATACCGTCCCTTAGTATCTCGGCAAACTGCCCGGTAAACCCGAGTGCGTTACCCGGTGTGTTTTGCGTACTTGCTATACCATTATCAATTTCTTGAAATGGCGCGCATTGCTCTACATAGAAGCCCAATTCGTCACACATGCAAAGTAGTTCCTCGCTGTACGGATAATACATGCTTCGCAGGAAGTTAATGTTTGCGTGTTTAAACAACATTAAATCCGCCTTGATGTCGCAGTTCTCCTTTGGCAAGGGCTCGCGGTAATTAATGCCTCGTAATTTAAGCGGCTTGCCATTTAAGATAATTTTCGGGTCTTCCATTTTTATCTCGGTGAAGCCTATTTTTTTTTCGATAATTTCTGATTCATCACCATTTTTATTAAGTGTTAAAACAAGACGGTATAAATTGGGGTGTTCTGCGTCCCACAGCCAAACATCTAAGTTTTCTATATCCACGCATTCTGCTTTGGGGTCAAGCTCTACATACTTTAACCTTTCTCCCTCCGGAGAAAATAATTCTGCCGTTAGATTGTTATCAGGTCTAATTTCCCCACCTAGTGCGTATTCTAAGCTCAATGACTTCCCGCTTGTACGGACTATCAATTTTGAGATGTATGTTTGAGGTAGAATAAGCAGTGAAATACCGCCATGTATTCCGGGCGTCTGATATGGGCTGAAGACACTTTCACCGCTATTCATTTCCAATGTGATACGGACTTTATTATCCGTTTTAGTGATGTATTCGTTTAGGGGGCACTCCCATACGGTATGACTGCCAATATGCATCCCGGCATCGTTACCGTTTATGAGTACTTTTGTATAGCATCCGACCCTGTCAAACCTTAAAAATAGCCGCTTATTAATCGTTTCCGGCGGGAGAACAAAGCTCCCTTCTAAAATAATACTGTTATCTTTTGCCTGACTGCGGTTCCAGCCATATTCTGGCAGTGCAGCGCCATCGTTTTCCTGCGTGTCTTCAGTAGTTTTGTCAGTTAGGTTCCAGTTAAATTTAAGCGGCAGTAATCCATGCATGGGAAGGGGAGACATGTTAAAGTTGTTCAGACTGTTCATTAAATATTCAACCCTTTCTTTAACGACTATGTCCACTATTATCTTTGAAGGCAGCTCGTTATTGTATGTGATTTTTGTGCAATAATCTTAAATTAATATGTAATAATCAGGAATAGTGGCTATGAATCCTGTTGGGACATGTAAGTTTATCATATGCATTGACAGCAATTATTTAGCCTGCTATCCTCTGCTTAAATCTATTTACTGAATTATTCAACAGGCGATTCAAGGCAAAGGAGGGTATGGCTTGATATCACGACAATTAAAACTTATTTACCGCAATAAGACTTTGTTACTTATGCTTCTCCCCGCCGTTACGCTTGTAATTGTTTTTAGTTACATTCCTATGGTTGGTATTACTATGGCGTTTCAGCAGTTCCGTTATGGTCATGGCTTTTTTGGTAGCCCTTGGGTGGGGTTGGCAAACTTCCGGTTTTTTTTTAGGTCAGGTCATGCATGGACGGTAACACGCAATACTTTTTTTTATAATGTGCTTTTCCTGGTTGTAAATACTACGACACAAATCGCATTCGCCATAATGATAAGTGAGCTTGGCTCTAAATGGTTCAAAAAAATTACGCAAACCTTTATGTTCCTTCCCAACTTTATTTCTTGGGTTGTTATAGCCGCGATGGCGCATACAGTGCTTAATTTTGAAACAGGCATATTAAATAGGATTTTAGAATTCTTTGGCCGTGACCCGATTAATGTATATGGATCCCCCGGAGCATGGCCGTTTATTTTAACAACAGTCAATTTTTGGCGGGGTCTTGGGTTTGGCATGATTATTTATCTTTCTGCAATAATGGGCATAGATGCGGAGCTTAAAGAAGCGGCTGAAGCCGACGGGGCAAATATTTGGCAAAAAATCCGTCATATAACAATACCTTCGATAGTCCCCACTATTATGATAGTCACACTTTTATCTGTTGGTCAGATATTCAGAGGTAATTTTGCTATGTTTTACCAGCTTATAGGTGATAACGGCTTGCTGTTTGACGCTACAGATATTATTGATACCTATGTGTTTAGAGCGCTACGCTTTTCACCGGAGCTTGGGATGCCCGCTGCGGCAGGTCTTTTCCAGTCTGTCATGGGCTTTTTTACGATAATGATTACCAACTATCTTGTCCGCCGTGTGGACAAAGATTACGCGTTGTTTTAGAAAGGGGCGTATAGTATGCAGCCAACTGCAACAAGGGAGAACTTACGCACCCTAAACAAAAAACGGCGTGAGTATACAGTAGACAGAGTCGCTTTTTTAGGATTTAGCTACACTCTGGTAGCGATAGTCGCAGTTTTTTGCCTGGTGCCGTTCTTGCTGGTAGTTTCGGCTTCATTTACAGACGAACAGGCCTTGATACGATATGGCCACTCTGTTTGGCCAAGTATATTTTCGCTAGAAAGCTATAGGCTCTCCCTGGCCAACCCGCCGGCAATACTACGCGCTTACCGCAATACGATTTTTGTAACCGTAGCGGGAACCTTCCTTGGCGTGTTTATTAACGCAATGACAGGGTATGTGCTTACCCGCAAGGATTTCCCATGGCGTAACAAATTTTCGTATTTCTTCTTCTTTACAACATTGTTCTCTGGTGGTTTGGTACCGTTTTATATTATGGTTGCCAACACCTTGGGATGGAAAAATTCCTTTCTTGCGCTTATCATCCCTGGGATAGTTTCTGTATGGAACATGCTTTTGGTAAAGGGTTATATGTCCAGTATACCTTTTGAGATAACAGAGTCCGCAAAGATGGACGGTGCTGGGGATTTTAGAATTTTCCTGCAATTTATAATGCCCCTTGCTAAACCAGTGCTGGCTACAATCAGCTTGTTTACTGCAATTGGGCTTTGGAATGACTGGTTTAACACAATGCTGTTTATCACAAATGAAAGAATGTTTACTCTGCAATTTTTCTTGCACCGCTTGATTAACAGCGTACGCGTAATACGGGCAATTATGGACGAAGCGGGCGTGGATATACCCACTCTGCCTGTGCAGTCTATGCAGATGGCACTTACGGTTATTGTAACGGGACCAATAATGCTGTTTTACCCGTTTATACAAAAATACTTTATGCAGGGCCTTACGGTAGGTTCCGTTAAAGGATAAATAATAAAGATATTTAAGGAGGTAATTAATGAAAAAGCTTTTTTTGATCTTGTTAGTTAGTGCATTGTTTGCATTGCTCGCGGCATGTACCGGTGCAAACGAGCCGGCCCCTGCTACACCTGCGCCGGAGGCGACTCCGCCGCCTGCCGATACGGCAGAAGAAGACACCGCACCCGATTATGACGAAGAACCCGTAGACCCGTATGCAATAGACCTTTCGGAGTTTGTTACCGTTAATATGCTGCATCTTGGCGACAGGCCTGCTGATATGGGTATTGTCCAAGACGCAATTAACGAATTATTATTAGAACGTATTAACGCGAAAATTGAATTTGACTTTATGTCTGTAGCGGACATGGCTACGATGTATTCGTTAAGACTTGCGGCAGGCGGCCCTCTTGACTTGATTTATACGTCATCATGGGCTAATTATTCACAGGAAGCCACAAGAGGCGCGTTTTTGGAACTCACACCCGAAATGCTTAGCAGATACATGCCGATGACTTACGAGCGTCAGCCATGGATTTCTTTTGAGCAGGCAATGATACAAGGCCGGATTTACATGGTACCCGCCAACTCCGCCCCTCTTGCCGGCAATATGATTCTAATCCGTGAGGATTTGCGCTTGGCTCATGATTTACCAGAAGTAGTATGCTTAGAAACCTTTGAAAGCTTCCTTCAGGGCGTTGCCGATAACGAGCTTGGTGTTTTCCCGTACTTTATAAGCCAGCACAATGACCTTTTGAAAGCATATGTATTTAACACTAGGAACAACATTGTAGGTCTTCCCGGTTCGCACGCAGAGCCATTCTTTGGGTTTAGATTTACACCTGGGATGACGCTTACGTCTGATGATATCGTATGGCTGCCAGGCACACCAGAATATTTAGAATTTGCCCTAATGATGCATGACTGGGCGGACAGAGGCTTTTGGCCGCGAGGCGCGCTTGCCGACCAAACCGCCCCAAGGGATGCCTTTGAAAACGCTACATCCGGGTCATTTATCCACAACTCAGGTACAGTGGGTGTTATAGGCAATACAATGGCCGCAAGGGATATAGAGACCCTTGGCGTTGATATCTTCCCGGATTCGTACCGTTTCTTTGGCTTGTTTATTGGTGACGGTATTGCAGTACCCGCGAGCAGTGAAAACTGGCAACGCGCAATGATGGCCTTAGACCATTTGAAATTTGATTATGACGTTTTTGCGCTTTACCGCTGGGGTGTAGAGGGGCTTCACTGGACCGCAATAGACGATACCCATTGGGATGTACCTGACCCAGATGCCCAAGCCCGATATGTTTTTGGCGCGGCATCATGGGGTATAAGAAACGCGGAATTTGAACGTTCGCGCGTGGGTGGATTTGAGTCTTCTTCTAGGATATTTGGCCTGTGGACAGATAATATGTCACAACACTCCCCCTCAGCCGGATTTGTATTTGATATCTCTGAGCTGCAAACAGAAATGGCCAACCTAAGCTCCGCCCAGACAAGGCATATGCCGGTAATAGACCTTGGTTTTGCGCCAGACCCAGAGGCAGCTCTTGAGGCCTTTACTCGTGAAGCATATGCTGCAGGGCTTGAAAGGATTATGGAAGAGCTTAGAAGACAGTTAGATGAGTTTTTGGCTGGGTACTAAAAATAGATTTTACCTTCGTTGAGACTGCGAGTGTAGCGTGGCAGGAAACAATCCACAAGCCTTCATCAGAAAACCTATGTTGTGCTGGATTGGCTCCGCCACGCTTCGTTCGTGGTAGGTTCTTCTTCACCCTTCGCAAAGATGGGGCTGAGTGTAGTTTCATCTATAATGAAACAATAAATAGTCCCTATTTCAGAAGAAGTCTAATGATAATACATTTCTACGTTTCGTTATGCGTGCAAGCATGCTAATAATAACAAATAAGATTAAAGCCGACACAACTATCCTACATACGATGACTCCAGTCCGCACGGTTATTCTGCCACTCACACCATCATTATTTATGTCACTCCATACCCAATACGGTATTTGTGATAAATCAGCAATAGGGTTGTTACGTAGCGATATGGTTTCTAAAGCATGTAATCCTGAAAGTGGCGCTACGCAGGTGAGTTGGTTGCCACGTAGCGATAACCGCTCTAGATTCACAAGTCCTGCAAGGGGAGTTATATCGGTTATATGATTATTGTATATGACTAAACTACGTAAATTTGTTAAGTCAGCAAGTGCCGATATATCACTTATTCGATTGGTAGACGCCAAGTCCAACCCTTGCAGGTTTGTTAAGCCCGTTAACGGCGAGATATCATATATTGGGTTAGAGTGCAGGCTTAAAGATATCAAATTGCGAAGTCCAGCCAAAGGCGAGATATCATATATTGAGTTGCTATGCAGACTTAAATGTGTCAAATTTGTAAGATCAGCTAAGGGCGAAATATCTGACAAAGCAAGGCCAGTATTGATTATGTGCAGCACTTCAAGGTTAGTTAAGTTTGCAAGTGGCGACAAATTACTTATAGGGTTAAAACTAAGGACTAGGTGAGTCAAATTAGTTAGTCCAGAAAGCGGTGTTATGTCGCGGATATTGTTGTTGAATAAATCCAAAGTTGTTAAATTGCTCAACCCAGCAAGGGGCCTTATGTCACTTACTCCATCATATATTATGTATAGGCTTGTTAATGCTGTATGTCCTGCAAGCATGCTAATGTCACCATTTTTGGTGCCACGTAAGTTCATATGAAAGTATGTCAAATTCTCAAGAGATTTTAAGGGTGAGATATCGGTATCGCTTAGATGCAAAATATCTATGTTGAGGCTTGTTAGGTTTATCAGATCTGCTAGAGGTGTTATGTCTGTGTCAGGATATAGAATACTTATGCTAAGATCCGTTAAATTTGTCAGACTCGCAAGCGGGGTTAAGTCTTTAGCGGCAATGCCGCGCAACTCGAGCTCTGTCAAGTTTGTGAGATAGGCAAGTGGAGATAGGTCACTGATATCGTGATAACTCAAATTAAGTTGTGTTAGACTTGTCATGTATCTAATGTCTGTGATGTCGTCGTTAGATAGTTCCCGCGCTCTAATTGATATATCTGTTAAGGCGGTGCTAAATTGTTCGCATCCGATAGTAATATACGTTGGGTGGCCTTTGACCGAATATTGTAGTGCCGGCTCTTCTTTTTCCAAAGCCGACTGCATAGTTGTAGTGGAGTTACTACCACATGCAACCAAAGCATACATCACGATTACCGTTAATGTAACGAGTATAGTTTTTTTCATTTACATACCTCAATTAGCGTAGACTTATTCACACAGTCCAAACGACCTTTGTATTTTATATTACGGCATTTTTCTTAAATTCTCATGCTTAACAACCCAGCCCTCGCTGGGGAAGCCCGGCGCGCCTTTGCCGCCATCGCCATCCCACCCGGCCGCCATCATTGCAATAGCTAAAAGCAACCCGCCGTTACCTGGCAGGTATATTGGCAAGCCATCATGCTGGTAATTGCCGCCGGTAATAAGCCAGGTGTTTTTGGGGGTATCCATGCACAAATAGTCTATGGCTTTATCACCCATGCCCAGCCGTGCCGCTGTCATAGCAAGCATGGGGTAATCCCAGCCCCATGTTGACGGCCAGTCCCATTTATCGTTGATTTTATCCAGAGTGCTGCGCATTGTCTCGTGATTTACGTCTTTGCCCGGTAACATGCCAAGGCTTGCAACCATGGTTGGGTGGTCGCGAATATAAGCAGCGTTTTCGAAAGTATCAGGGGCTGTTTCTGCCGCAATGTACACGCCGTCTTTCTGCGGTAATGGGGCTAAATGCTTTAGCACGGTTTCGAGCTTGCTGTCGGGGAGGAGTCCCAGCCTTTGGCGCCATTTGATAGCTGTTTCGAGTCCCCACCGCCAATAAGAGAGCTCATAACAGGGATTAATGGTCAAGCTATGGTCATAAACCTCTTGCGCCGGGGCAACAGGCGGGCCCAGCACATACCGGCTCTCTCCTGGAGGAATGACTGCAAAAGATGCCATAAAATTGGCAGTTTGCTGCACCATATCTTTATATTTTTGCAAAACTTGTATGCTTGGCGTCGCACGATACAATAGCTCGGCATAATAAATTGGATGAGGCTGTTGCCAAATCAAGAATGGCTCGATATCACAAGGCGCGTTTATACCCTCCGGACCCACGCATTTAGGCCACCGCACACCGTCATAGCCTTGTATCTCGGCTGTCTTTCTTGCTGCGGGCAAGATTTCTAAATACCAATCAAGACTGCGCTCCAGAAGCTTTTCGCGACCCCACAGGACAAAATGTGCGGCATGCCAATAATGCATTTCTAAATGAAATTTCCCGTTCCAGCTATTATACATAAGCCCCGATTCTTGCGGGGGCAAGGTTCCGCCAGATTGTATGGCGGTCAGATACTGCGAAAGCACAATGCGGCGCTCTAACTCTTTAGCCCTTGGGTCTGTGCTTTCCCATAGCTCCACTGCGCCGCCACTCATCCAAAAACCTTGCCAGAACTGTGCAGCCGCGTCTTTTGTATCCGCATAGGAAGGTATGGGCTTTGCATCATGCCCTATCCGATATGATATAGTCGCTTCAATTGTGGGATCTTCAAAATTGACGACAAAGCAATGAGGAGTGGTTTGAGTTACATCGTGATGGGATGCCGTAAGCCCCACAGAATATTTAATATTGTCCATGCTACGCAAAAAAGCAGAGCTATCTTTACAGTATTGTGTATGATGTGCCAAATCGTGGCCATCCACACCGCCAGAACGCTCATGACTGCCATAAGGAAAATAAATCTCCAGAGCAAGTCGCTTTGCTAAAGATGACTCTATTTTTACCGACAACGCATCTATTTTAGGATGGCAAACTGTTTCTACTATAACCTGTTGCCCATCTACAATAAAGCGGCTTGTAAGCTTCCCGGTCCATAGCTCCAGCTCTTGTGTAGCCTCCAAAATATCATTAGGCCGTAAAGTATTGCCATCAAGCAACAAGCCTATATGCCCAAGACAGAAATGGTGTGGATTCCTTGCCAGATAAGCCGTTTCCGGCGTCGGCCCCTTCCACCATGTGTCTTTGGTAAACCTATAAGGCACCTGCCTCCCATGACTTTCGTAGTAAGTAAGTGGAAATTTTTCTATCGTATATCCTTCGGGCGAAGGCGCCGTGTGCCAGCCCCAATTACTCATAGTTGTAAGGGGCAAAAAGGACGCATATGCATCCTTCAAGGTTTGCAGGCCTGTGGCATCCACTGTTACGGCAAACTCCCCATTACCCAAAGTTATGGGTGCGCGTGTATCTACACCTATGATTTTTGGATTATGCCTTGTAACAAGGTTTTTCCTATTAATTGGTGCTTGCATTTGCATAGAATCTACATTTTGGCAAACATAGTCTGCCTTCTTAACATCTAGTGTCCGTTGTGCGTTTGTCATCGTCATCATCCTCGCCCATTAAGCTCTAGAATATAGTTATGCTAGCATATCATAGGCGGGTGGGCATTTAAAGATATAAATTCACTATAATTGACAAGGTCGCTGATTTCATGGTAGCCTGACGATAATTGAATATATTCCGTTGAAAGAGAACAGGCTTTAATGTCATTTTCAGAGACTTGGTGGGTGGTGCGAACCAAGAATGGCTTAGAGTTCGATTCCGCTCTGGAGGAAGCTGGTGATGAATCAGCCCGGTGCGCCGGTTATAGCGCCAAGAGCCGTGTAATAGGCGATACAATTCGCAATAGCACGGAAAGTTGGGTGGTACCACGGGAGTAATCTCTCGTCCCTTCGCGGACGGGAGTTTTTTATTTATATACAATTATGAAAGGAGTAATACCATGATTAACATTGCTTTTATCAGAGAGAACCCAGATGTAGTTAAACAAGCGGCAATTAATAAGGGCATGCCCGTAGATATCGACCGGTTGCTTGCTTTAGACTCGTCTTTGCGGGAAGTCACAAAAAAGATTGATACCTTACGTGCTGAGCGTAATCGTTTGTCCAAGCTCGTACAAGTAAGCAATAATAACGAAAAAGAACTTTTCGCAGACAATGTGAGACTAATCAAAAATGATTTATCTGCCCATGAAGCCTCTGCCCGCGATACTCGTGCCGAATTGGATGCCTTGATGCTTCATATACCTTCTGTGCCCGCGCCGGAAGTGCCTATAGGGAAAGATGAAAAAGATAATATAGAGTTGCGGCAAGTGGGTAAGATCCCTAATTTTGACTTCCCGTTTCGTGACCATGTTGAGCTTTGCGAAATCCATGATATGCTTGACATGCAAAGAGGGACAAAAGTTGCAGGGAGCCGTTCATATTTCCTTAAAAATGACGCGCTTCTTTTAGATATGGCGGTTTGCCGTTTTACCATTGACTTCTTATCGTCGCGTGGGTTTACCCCCATGTCGGTCCCACACTTAGTTAAAGAAAGGGCTATGCAAGGCACAGGGTATTTTCCTATTGGCTATGGTCAGGCATATGCCGTATCCGAAGACGAACTATTCCTGACCGGGACCTCAGAGGTATCTCTGGTAAGCTACCATCAGGACGAAATACTGCAACTAGCTGAGCTTCCTATCAAGTACGCGGGTATTTCCTCATGCTATAGGCGGGAAGCGGGGACATACGGGAAAGATACTCGCGGGCTATATCGTGTACACCAATTTCAAAAAGTGGAGCAAGTAGTATTTTGCGAAGCCAATCATGATAAAGCCGAAAAATTGCATTACGAAATATTAGAAAATGCTGAATTGATACTTCAAGCACTAGAATTGCCCTATCGTGTTTGTATAGCGTGTACAGGTGAAATTGGGATTGGGCAAATTAGGAAACATGAAGTAGAAACATGGATGCCTAGTAGAGGAGCTTATTGCGAAACGCATTCATGTTCGACCCTTGCTGATTTCCAGACAAGACGGTTGAAAATACGCTACCGTGATACAATGGGAGATATGCAACATGCGTTTACGCTAAATAATACAGGCATCGCGTCTCCGCGCATTTTGATTCCATTGCTAGAAAACCATCAAAACCCGGATGGAAGCGTTAATATTCCTAAAGATTTAAGGCCATACATGGGTGGGCGCGAAAAGATATAGCTGCCGTATTCATGATCTTCCTTGCGCATCAATAAGTAGTATGTATGTGTTTTTTACGATTATGTTGATTATCCGGTTTTGTCATTTTGGATAAAAGCGATCCTGCTTCATTTAAATGTTTTTGAGCATATTTCGCTTTTTATTTGACTGTTTATCTCTTTTTTAGGTTAGCGCTAAGAAACAATATTAGGGGGCCGACATGGATCAAAAGCCGAAACATGAAATTGTTTTCGATGGTGTGTACAATAGCTGGAACAACGCTTTGCCTCTGGGCAATGGCAAATTTGGCGCCATGGTCTTTTTCAAGGATCATGCTCTTCATATAGCCCTAAATCACTACGATTGTTATTATCCCATTCATCCACGCTATTCAAGTAAACCTGGCAGCTATAGGCCTGCTCGCAGGACATATGCGGATATTTGCGCTACAGTTGATAAAGTCAGGGACGACTATGATTATGCTTATTCACATTATAACGACACGCTGTATCCCGCACAAAAAGAATCACGCCCCACATATACAGGCACAAGCTATCCAATGGCGGGGGAGGTTGTTATTAGGCTAACCGAAGCCCTTGATGAGTTTTCTCTTAAGCTGGTTATCGAGGACGGGACTGTTTTATTTAGCGCAAAAGGGGCTGGCAAAGAAGCCGCCGCAAAGATATGGGTGGCAAAGACTGCAGACGGGTTGTTTGTTGAGTCAAGCCAATCTGAACCGGGCCTGTGGGGCGAAGCTGAAATTATCACGCCTTCTGACATCGGCCAAGGCAAGTATATTACCGAACATGGAGCGCAAGATAACACCCGCTGGCTAAGGACAATTTTCAGTGATGCTAAAGATGCTTTTGTAGCCGAAGCCGCCGTCACAACTGTATCCGGTTGCGTTGTCGCATCGTTATTGCCTGGGAAAAATACGGCCATAAATCACAACAAGGATTTGCTGAAAAATATCTCAGGGCTTGCAAAAGAGCATATTGCACAGCGGGGGGCGTATTGGCGGTCAAACGTACGTTTGCCAGACTATTTCCTGGAAACCTTGTGGCATTTGCATATCTACTTAATAGAATGCGCCAGCGGAAAAGGAAGCGCTTATCCGGAGCAAGCCTGTGGGCTTAACGGCCTATGGGATATACGCCGTCCGTCCCTATGGGGCAGTATGTGGTACTGGGATATAAATATCCAAGAAGCGTTTTGGCCTGTTTTTTCATCTAACCAGCTGGAGCTTGGTAAGATGTTTTGCGATGGATACTTAAGACACCAAGCCGATATAGAAGCCTATACAAAAAGTGTGTATGGAGTAGACGGCTGGGCGCTGGATTACCCGCATACTTTATACAACTGCATCCAACCATGGTGTGCGCAATTTTTATGGCAGTATTACATCTATAGTGGTGATTTGGACTTTTTGCGTGATGCGGCATATCCCGTGTTTGCGAAGCAGATAGCTTTCTTAAAGCACATCGCAAGCATTGGTCAGGATGGCAAGCTGCATGTCAAATATGATATATCGCCGGAACAGGGGCCGGTTACCGCCGACTCGGTTATAACAATATCGTCTATAAAATATCTGCTAAAACACGCAATAAGGGCAGCGGAAATCTTGACGCGCCCACTGGATGAAATAGATGAATATAATCGCTTACTTGGCCTTTTACCGGACTATGAAACAACGGCAAACGGTGAAAGATGGAAGGATTCTGCATTAGCCCCGGATGATTTGTTTTACAGGCATCCTTCGATTTTAATGCCCATTTTCCCGGCAGAGGAAGTATCTAAAAATAGCCCTGATGATGTCCGCAAAATAGCGCTTAATACACTCAAATTTGCATCAGAAAATACAGAAATTGGAGTGTTCGGCTTTGGGTGGCTGGCCAGCGCTGCCGCTAAAATGGGCGAAGGTACCGGAGCTTTGCGGATTTTGTATGAAAAAGGGTTGGATCATCTAATACATTCTAACGGAATGGGATATGAAGAGTCTGAACGTTTTGTAAACCTATGCCACATAACAAAGATGCCACTATACCCACCGGCGATGACGGAGCCGTCTGGGGGGATAGTCATGGCTGTTAACTCAATGCTGCTTCAATGTGAGGATTATATTGAGGTTTTCCCGGCAATACCGGGCGGGCGTGATAAACTTAAAATGCCTGCGGCCCAGTATAGGCATCAGGATGCTTATCTTGCCGGGGATTATCCCGCGTGGAGCGATTGTGCCTTCGAGGGAATGCTTGCGCCGGGAGGTTTTGAAGTGTCTGCCCATAGGGCTGGCGGCAAAACAGTGTGGGTACAAATAGTTGCCAAAAGGGACGGAGAGCTGCGACTGCTGTTGCCGGAGGAAATAAGCCCCACCGGTGCAACGATGATATACGCAAAAAGAGTTGCCGCCGGTGAAATTGTTAGCTTTGGCCAAAAATACAAGTCATCTGTAGTAAAACAACTTACCTATCATGGTGGAACCGGCAGCTTTAACCCAAGGGTGCAAGTAAGAACCGCCGCCCAAACTCACCGGAGGGTTTTCCTGGGAGAGGACCAGCATACAGAGTTTTATAAGGCGGTAGATTCCTTTGTATGCTCGTACCTGCTGGGTAATGTGCACAGGTTTACAATGACGCCTTATGTGTTTGATTTTGGTGTCACATCCGGCAAGAAAAACTACGATAATGTGTATCGCAAAAATTATTGCCTAACGGGCAAGTCAATAGTATTTTTTGGTGGGCCGCGGCGCTTGGGGGCAGATAAATACAGTAATCATATTGGTTATGGATTCTCGTCCCAAGAGGGGCTTGCAGTAGCCGATAGGGCAGCTCCAGATGATATGAGACGTGATTTTATACAGGGCACTTGTTATAATGAGTTGTGGATTGAGTTGCCCCGAGGAAAGTATAATTTACTGCTTGTGTCTGGAGATGAAGCAGAAGAGTCACAAACCAACATAAGTATCCCTAAAGTTAGCAGCTTTTTTCCTGGTAAAGCAATGAAGCCCGGAAAGTATCAGTGCAAAATCATCCCATTTATGCACGAAAGCGATGGGGTTTTTACAGTAGGGTTATCGGCTGGCAATGGGTACAAATGGAAGCTTAACGCAGTTTTTCTTAGTAAAGAATACACATTTTAGTAAGTGGGTGGAATGCGTTGTTAAAGGGAGCGGTTGCTAAGCACCCGTAGCGCATTGGCGCGAAGCGCCACCAGCGAAGGAAAGTGCGTGCATAAGCGAGTCTTAACAACGCATTCCACCCACGTCATAATCTTTGGGAGGTCTTTATATGACAAATCACGAATGGTACAAGCAAGCAAAGTACGGCATGATGGTGCACTGGGGCCTATACTCCATCCTAGGTGGAGAATGGAAAGGTAAGCGTACCCCATATTACGGCGAATGGATTCAGTCGTATTTCGGGATAAAGAACGAGGAGTATTCCAAACTGGCTTCGATTTTTAACCCGATATACTTCTGCGCCGAAGAATGGGTCAGCTTTGCCAAAAATTGTGGTATGAACTATATCGTAGTCACATCTAAGCATCATGATGGGTTTGCGCTCTATCATTCGCGGGTAGACGCGTACAACATGGTAGATGCTACACCATTCAAACGGGACATAATTGCAGAGCTAGCCGAGGCCTGCTACAAACACGGTATGAAATTTGGCCTGTATTATTCGCAAGAAATAGATTGGTACGACCCAGACGGCGGCGGATATGACAAGACAATAGGCATGGCAGGGCTTGGTTGGACCAATATCTGGGACTTCCCTGACAATTCAAAGAAAAATTTTACACGCTGCTACGAGAATAAAATTAAACCCCAAGTTGAGGAAATCCTCACAAAGTACGGGGAGTTATGCCTAATATGGTTTGATACGCCGGGCGTGATAACAAAGGCTCAAAGTCTCGAGTTGCATGATATGATTAAGAAATACCAGCCAAACTGCCTGATAAATTCCAGGATTGGCAATGGGACTTATGACTATGTATCCCTTGGTGATAACGAAATCCCGGAAAAAGTACCCGAAAACTTGGCTGAAGTCGAAAAGAGCGCGGACATGAACGACCTTGGCGGCTTTAAATATTCGCCATATGGGCTGTATGAAACCGCCGCGACTCTTAACCGCACTTGGGGATATAAATATTTTGACCACTCCTGGAAAACCGCCGAGGCGGTACATGCTAACAAAAAGCACTTAAACTCTATGGGGATAAACTATCTGTTAAATGTAGGCCCTGACGGGCTGGGTCGTATACCTTCAGTTTCGCAAGATATTTTGCTAAAGGTTGCTGATATGCCGCAGGCATGAAAGGGGTCAAAATGGATTACTGGAATGACATCTACGAAAAACTTGCAGCCAACGTAAAAGCCTCATGCGAGCGGGTAGGGGACAATATCCCCTATATCCCAGAAGATGGGCGCTACCCCGACGTTACCCAATGCCAAGGTGCATACGGCGAAGGTATTACGTGGTGGACAAACGGGTTTTGGCCGGGGATGCTTTGGCAGTTGTATAGTGCGACTAAGGACGAAAATCTTAAAACATCCGCAGTAAACGTAGAAAAAAGAATGGACGAAGCCCTTGCCGAGAAATTCCTGGGTCTGCACCACGATGTAGGTTTCCAGTGGTTGCACACGTCTGTGGCCAATTATCGTCAAACCGGCGATATGGATTCTAGGCGGCGCGGGCTTCATGCGGCGTTTATCCTTGCCGGGCGCTATAACCCCGCAGGTAGGTTTATCCGTGCCTGGAATAGTAACCGCACAGGCTGGATGATTGTAGACAGCATGATGAATCTCCCGCTGCTGTACTGGGCCGGGCTGGAATTAGACGATCCCCGTTTTGCCTATATAGCAAAAAGTCACGCCGATACTTGTATAAGCAATATCCTTCGCCCAGATGGCAGCTGCAATCATATCGTTATCCTAGATCCCGAAACCGGAGACTTTACAGATAACCCAGGTGGCCAAGGCTATGCCTCCGGCTCATCATGGAGTAGGGGTAATGCCTGGGCCCTATACGGTTTTGCTCTTAGCTATTACCATACGAAAGAGCAGCGCTACCTGGATGCGGCAAAACAGGTTGCACATTATTTCATCGCAAATCTGGCCTTAAACGACTGGCTGCCTCTGGTGGATTTCAGGGCGCCTGCGGAACCTGTGCGCTACGACTCTTCTGCCGCAATGATAGCGGCCTGCGGGATGCTAGAAATTGCGGAGCATGTGCCCGAGCTTGAGAAAAGTTTTTACACAGAGAGCGCAAAAAAGACCCTTATGGCCTGCGAGAAGCGCTTCTGTAACTGGGATACAAATATAGACGGTATAGTCTATGGCGGGACGGCAGCTTATCATAGCAATGTTGACCTTACGTCTGAGACAGCGCTGATTTACGCCGACTATTTTTATGTCGAGGCTGTTTTGCGGTTGCTGCACAAAGGGTTTCGCATTTGGTAGCCAGAAAGAATTGATGATTTGGTTAAAGGCGCTATTTAGTCACGCTAACTACACATTAAACCGTATCAACAATACATCCCCGTCCTGTACAATGTACTCCTTGCCTTCTATTCTTACATGCCCACGCTCTTTAGCTGTTGTGTAGCTTCCCGCGTCCATTAAATCATCAAAAGCCACAACCTCTGCGCGTATAAACCCACGCTCTAAGTCGCTGTGGATCTTGCCTGCCGCTTGTTGAGCCTTGGCCCCACGGCGGATTGTCCAGGCGCGTACTTCTTTTGGGCCGGCTGTTAAAAAGCTAATCAGCCCAAGCAGCTCATAACCGGCGGTAATAAGCCTTGCCAGGCCGTTTTCGCTAAGGCCCATTTCCTGCAAAAACATCGTTTTCTCTTCTGGGTCAAGTGTCGCGATTTCGGCTTCCAGTTTTGCGCAGGATACAAATAGAGTTGTGCCCTCTGCTTTGGCAAATTCAGACAACGCCGCAAGGGCCGGGCCGGGGTTTGTTATATCGTCTTCGGCTACATTGGCCGCGTACAGCATGGGTTTTTGGGTGATTAGGGTCAGGCTGTCCGCCAGCTTTTGGTCTTCGGCGTCGGGCCAAACAATGCTCCTTGCTGGTTTGCCTTCTTCGAGTACGGCTTTAATTTTTTCCAAGATTTCTACTTCCCGGGCCAGGCTTCTATCTGTGCGGGCGGTTTTGGCCGTGCGGGTCAGCCTGCGTTCAAGCAATTCCAAGTCAGCAAAAATAAGCTCCAGGTTAACGGTTTCTATGTCCCTAAGTGGGTCTATGCTGTCGTAGACATGGGTTACGTTTTCGTCCACAAAGCAGCGTACAACGTGAACCAGCGCGTCCACTTCGCGGATGTATCCCAAAAATTGGTTGCCAAGTCCTTCGCCTTGGCTTGCGCCACGTACCAGGCCCGCGATGTCCACCATTTCTATTGTGGCAGGGGTTACGGCCTTTGAGTTGTACATCTTGTTAAGTTGCCCAAGCCGCTCGTCTGGTACGGGGACATTGCCCACATTGGGGCTTACGGTGCTAAAGGGATAGTCGGCGGCCTCGGCCCCGGTTTGCATAATTGCGTTAAACAACGTGCTCTTGCCCGCGTTGGGCAAACCTACAATTCCTAATTTCATTTAATCCTCCTTCGTCTTTCCGCCGGGTATTATATCAAAAGTAAATTCAATGAGGAACTATCCCGCCCAAACCAAATTTGTTTGCTATCCTTGAATTCAGTCAAAATCCGGATATACTATATTCGTTTCAAAATTAAACGGAGGTGCAGTGATGCTGGGTACGGGTAATGAAAATTTGCGTGCAGACGAAGACATGCCTGACGAAGTTGAATGGAAAGACCCCAAAGATGATGATTGGGATGATGACGAAGACGATTGGGACAATGACGAAGATGACTGGGACAACGACGAAGAGGCCGACTGGGACAACGAAGACGACGATTGGGACAATGACGAAGACGACTGGGACAACGACGAAGATGATTGGGACGAAGATAGCGAAGACTAATAAACCTATAACATAAAAATTACAAATTATAAGGAGACAATCAAATGGCACTAAAGATAAGAAACGCAATATTGCACATACTGCGCAACGATGGGCGCACGTCGATATTTTCCGAGGCGGAGTTGGACATAGATAGCGAGGTATGCGAGGCATTTATAACCAAGCACGTAAAAAAATTATTAGACAACCCAGGTGTACGCACCGCGATTTTTAAGTCCGAATCCCCTGTATATCAGCAACTGGGCGCGTTCCAAGGCGGCAACGCGTATTTTAAAGAAACCGCGACCGGTATAGCACATAAGCTTGATGAGATAATGAGCCGTTACCCCAGCATACCCCCATGTGACTTGCTTCTTGCCCGGGTAGGTAGCAAGGACGGCGAATATTTCGCTATTTTGCAGCTGGGCTATCAAGAAGTGTACGCACATAAATCCAAAGGTGCCGATAATCAGTTGACTCTATGTTCAGCACTACCGTTTGCCACAGGCAAGGTGGAGTATGCTTGCCTGGTTGCCTTAGATGGCCCGTCTATGCCTATAAGCATATTAGAAAAGCCAGCCGTGATTGACGGTGAGGCCGTGATGTATTTTTCAGAACTATTCTTGGAATGTGACTCTAATCCTTCAAAAAAAGAGCAGGCCAAGCTGATAGACGAGATTAACGTAGAGTTTGTACAAGAGTACTACAATAACAGCCCCACTGTACAGGCCAAAATTAAAACAGCCTTATTAGAAGAAGCCGAGGAGTCTGAAGGCTATGTGTCTATGAGCAATGTAGCCGCGCAGGTATTTGAGTCGGGCGATGAGTTAAAACTACAATATGTAAACACTTTGCGTGATGCAGGCATACAAGAAGATTTGCCACTTGGGCAGAAAGTTGTGCGTCAGCAGTTTGGCACCCAAAAGATTAAAGCCGAAAACGGTGTAGAGATTAAATTCCCGGCGGAGCTTGCTGTACAGGGCGATGATGTAGAAATTACCACCCATGTAGATGGTACCATCAGCGTGTTGTTTAAGCATTTAAAAACAGTTTAACTTGAACATTATCTTGACAGTTGTGCCATCATAGTTTATATATGACACTATAAGCCGTAAGCTATAAATAATTCACAAAGCAAGGAGGTGACAAGATGTATCAAGTCAACACCCGTGTACGCAATACCATAGCCTTAAAAATGCTGGATATCTACGGGTTTTCGTTTACTTACGCAACGTCAGGGGATAAGTGCGCCCATTTGGGCCTTATAAACACGTTGCGAAAGAATATTCATCTGTCACCTATGGATAGACGGCCAAGCTGATACTGTTAGTATCGTCCCAGCCATTATTTAACAAACCATAGCGCTTAAGAGAGTATCTCTCTTGGGCGCTTTTTATATGCCAGGAAACTGCTTTGCAGTTCCCGTCGGCAAGAGCTGGAGCAAAAGCGGCTATGCCGCTTTTTCATTGTGAAACGGAGGCAAAAAATGATAGAAATAGCTATGCAAGACGTAGAAAAAGATTTTGGCTACAAAAAAATTCTCAAAGGTGTAAGTTTCGTAGTAACAACAGGGGAAAAGGTCGCCTTGGTAGGTAGCAATGGCTCAGGCAAGACCACGCTTTTTAGGATCATCATGGGCCTGCATAACTGTGACCGCGGTAGCTGCAACTTAAGGCGCGGCGCAACTATAGGATATCTAGAGCAAGAGTCTGATATAACCGAAACAACCACAACAGTAGAGGATTTCTTAAAAGATGCCCAGCAGGCTATCTTTAACCTAGAATCCAAACTACGAAACCTGGAAACGCAGATGGGCGAATCCGCGGCACAAGACCAACTAGACAAACTACTGGTAGAGTACGATAAAGCGCAAAATGAATTTATTGCGATGGGTGGCTACGAAACAGAGGAAAACTTCAGCAAGATATGCGGCGCTTTTAAGTTTGGAGATGATATGCTAAAAAAGAAATGCGCAGAGCTTAGCGGCGGGCAAAAAACCATAGTAAAACTGGCACAAGTGCTCCTTCAGGCCCCGGATATCCTGCTCTTAGACGAACCCACCAACCATCTAGACATTGAAACACTAGAATGGCTGGAATCGTTTTTGCGGGACTATCGCGGGACTGTATTGATAATTTCCCATGACCGATATTTCCTAGACAAAACAGTAGGCAAGACTATCATGCTGTATAAAGGGCTGACCGAGATATATCACGGCAATTATTCCTTTAGTTTGCAAGAGCAAGAACGGCTTATGCTTATGGAGTTTGAGAAGTACAAATCTGCACAAAAAAGAATAGACGCCATGAAAGCAGCTGCCAAGCGGCTACGGGAGTGGGGCGAAAAATCAGAAGATAAGCGCCATTATACTAAGGCACGCAATCTTGAAAAACAGATTGCTCAGCTGGAGTTAATCGAAAAGCCGCAACTGGAAAAAGACAAACTACCGATTAGCTTTATCACAGGTGGACGCTCCGGGAAACGAGTGCTGTCTATCGAGGATTTGTGTTTTGGGTACCACAATGGGCATCTCTTTTCCAATATAAATATGGATATTTTGTCTAAAGATCGGGTATGTCTGCTTGGCGTAAACGGTTCCGGCAAAAGCACAATTATCAAGCTTATTTTGGGGCAACTTACTCCCCTTGAAGGAAAATTAAGTTTAGCCGAGAGCGCAAAAATAGGATATATAGAGCAAGAGATTAGTTTTAAAAATGAAACCGCGTCTATACTAGACGCCTTCCGGGAAGACGCAATGGTACACGAAAACGAAGCCCGTCGCATTCTAGCCAAATTTTTCATCACAGGAGACGATGTGTTTAAGCGCCTTCATAGCCTTTCGGGTGGCGAACGGGTAGTGCTGCGTTTGGCGATGCAGCTGCAGCGGCCCATAAATTTTTTGATTTTGGATGAGCCAACCAATCACTTGGATATAGACGCCAAGGAGCTGCTAGAAGAATCTCTGTCAAACTATCAAGGGACGATTTTGTTTATCTCCCATGACAGGTATTTTATTAACCGGCTGGCGACTAAGGTTGTTTGCATCAAGGACAAAACCCTTGTTGCTGCCGAAGGTAATTATGATGATTTTACTTTGGCTCTCATAGCCGGCAGTTCCCTGCAAAACTAGCGCATGATATAGAAGCAAGTAAAAGCGGCATCAAAAGAGGATAGCGCGTGCTTAGCTCGATTTGCTACCGCTTAGGCCTGCTCCGCTTTGATAGTGATAGCGCCTGGGCTTCTATTGTATGTTAGCCTATGTGATCGATTGCATATTTATTGACATCTACAATATGCGTAGATATAATCATTTGTGTCTGCTTGCGCAGGCCTGATCAAGGAGGCGAAAATAATGAATGGAGATCTTTTTTGGAACGCAACAACGGATGAGCTTAAAAAAGGCTATATCTATAACCATAAAGCCAATTTCTACATCTGCTTGCTATGCGGGGAAGTCTTCGAAGATGGCATAGTTTATCCTATGGGGGATGCCTTATGCGACGCAAAGAAAGCGGTGGATATCCACGTTAAAACGCAGCACCCACCTATTTTCCAACACTTACTAGGGCTGGGTCGCATCTATACAGGTTTATCTTCTGGTCAGGAGGATCTGGCAAAATTATTCAGTGCCGGCCATTCGGACAAGGAAATTGTGGCCCTTACAGGGGCAAATAGCCTATCAACTATTCGCAACCAGCGGTTTGCGATTCGAGAAAAATACAAGCAGGCCAAAGTGCTGGTAGCCCTGGTGGAGCTTATGGAAGAGCAAGCGGCCAGGCAGAAAAAAAGCACAAAACCAGACGGTAGCAAACTGGTAGATTTCCATCCAGCGGCAACCAGCGTAGACGAGCGCTACGCGATAACCCAAGCCGAAAAAGATGATATACTAAAGCGATACTTCGGCCCCGATAATAAGCTGCTAATAAAGGGCTTCCCGGCCAAGGAGAAGCGCAAGATAATTATCATGCAAAAGTTGATAAATGATTTTGAAATAAACCGCAAATATTCCGAAAAAGAGGTCAATACCATGCTCAAACAGTATTATGAAGACTATGTATCGGTAAGGCGCAGCATGATTACGTACGGGTTTTTGGATAGGAACGGAGATGGGACGCAGTACTGGGTAAAATTGGTGTAAACAAAAGATGCTTCAGTGATGACATTATATGCGAGGTTGCACAATAAGAATGCGAATTGCGGCGCAAAAAGAGTTGATGATTTGGATGAAAGCGCTTACAACTGTAGTACGACTAAGCAGGCGCAACCCGCAATAACCAGTAAACTACGATACCAGGGAAAACCGCAATAGCTATGCGTATCACATACGCAATAAAAGCACTGTTTCCAAAGTTATATAATCCCCCGCCTAGCATAATAAATTGGGCCAAGTACAAGGCCAATACAGTTACTGCCGCCATTATAGCCGGGACAATGAGCCTAACGCGTCCCCACTTATGCAATAGCGAGCCGCTGTAAAGCCCCACAGCAACAGCCGCCAACATAAAGCAAATTGCGGAGTTAAGCACACTGCCCCAAGCAATATGCCTGGCCGCATGATCTTCATATCGCACAACTCTTACAAGTAGGTAAGCCAGTGTATAACACAATACCGCGATCCCCTGCAAAACGAGAAACCTGTGCGGGGGATTTTTCTTTTCTAAAATAGCGCCGGTGAGGTTAATCAACCAGTTAAGTGCGGCCACGACCAAAATTATTGAAAAAATATAGTAATGAATCCTGACTTGCCATGAGATTGTGCCGGTGTTATTGATAAAACTTGTATCAAGAATTATACGGTAATCCCCATAGGACGGCGGCAAAAATCGGGGCATCCTGGAGTTAAAGAGTTCGTCAAGAAATAGTCGCGGTGGTTCAAGTAATATCTGTTCATAACCCTCATAAAGCGGAGTCAAATCAAATCTGGGTGCCCGACTCAGCATGAGTTCATTAAAGCTTTCATTTGCTGCGACGTGCTGCGCCAATATGTCCAAGCCAACAAATACTAATATCCCAATAGCAGATATAATGATATGTTTCCAAAACAGTGGTACGCCCTTTAACAAGGGTATCAATATAAACCCGATCAGGATTGCTAGCGTAACTGCCATAAACGGTATCACGGCTGTGACACCGGATTGACCACGCCCGCTTAAAATACCAGCCATAACAAAAAAATTGTATACAGGATAGATCGCCAAGACTATAAGTAAAGCAACGATAATCAAGTAATGTCTCCGGTAGCAAAACTGTATCATTTTTGTTGTCATTTTATCCTCCATATTCCTTTAGCTTAACATTATACGGGGTAGAAAATCTTGTCAAGCGCATGTATAATCAAGATGGAACCCATAAAACATAATTCGGGAGGTACAGCATGAAAAAACCAAGCTACCCAAAAATCGGCATCAGGCCTACCATAGACGGGCGCTGGGGCGGAGTACGCGAAAGCCTGGAAGAGAAAACCATGGCAATGGCCAAATCAGCGGCAGAATTAATTTCCGGGAGCCTCCGCTACCCGGACGGCACGCCTGTACAGTGCGTAATTAGCCCCACAACAATAGGCGGCGGCGCAGAAGCTGCCATATGCGAAGACGCCTTCGCCGCTCAAAACGTAGTAGCCACATTAACCGTCACACCCTGTTGGTGTTACGGGTCAGAAACATTTGACATGAACCCCCGCACAATCAAAGCTGTATGGGGCTTTAATGGGACAGAGCGCCCCGGCGCGGTATACTTGGCTGCCGTAATGTCCGCTTATGCCCAAAAAGGCCTGCCTGCCTTCAGCATCTATGGGCGTGACGTGCAAGACCTAGACGATAACTCCGTACCTGCCGATGTAAAAGAAAAGATTTTAAACTTTGCTAAATGCGCCGCCGCCGTAGGCTGGATGCGCAATAAATCCTATGTAAACATGGGCGGAGTGTCTATGGGCATAGCCGGCAGCTATTGCAACGAAAGCTTCTTCCAAAAGTACTTGGGTATCCGCGCAGAGTGGGTAGATCTTACAGAGCTGCTTCGCCGTATAAAGCTAGGCATCTACGACCCGGCCGAATACAAAAAAGCCCTGGCGTGGATTAAGAGTGAGTGTAAAGAGGGTTTTGACAAAAATAAAGGCAAGACAATGCCCGATATTATAACTAAATCCAAAGTAGTGCCTCCCGACGAAGATTGGGAATTTATCGCGAAGATGAGCGTAATCGTAAACGATATCCTATTTGGCAATCCCAAGCTTAAAGAGCTTGGCTGGCATGAAGAAGCCCTGGGCAAAAACGCTGTGGCAGGTGGTTTCCAAGGTCAGCGCCACTGGACAGACTGGCTGCCAAACGCCGACTTTACAGAGGCTATAATGGCCTCTACTTTCGACTGGAATGGCCCCAAAGAGCCAACCGCTTTTGCAACAGAAAACGATACCTTAAACGGCGTGGCCATGCTATTTGGCAAGCTGATTTCGGACACGGCGCCTTGTTTCCACGATGTACGCACCTATTGGAGCCCCGAGGCAGTAGAGCGCGTAAGTGGTAAAAAGCTGGTGGGCCCTGCGAGTGCCGGGTTTATCCACTTGGTCAACTCCGGCGCGTCTGCCCTTGACGGTACTGGTGCTGCCAAAGATAAAAACGGCAATGGCTGTATGAAGCCCTGGTGGGATATGACCAAGGGAGATATCTCGGCTTGCCTAGAAGCCACCGAATGGAGCCGTGCCGACTACGGATACTTCCGTGGGGGCGGGTTCTCCAGCAACTATAAAAATGTCGCTGAAATGCCCGTAACTTTGCTACGCGTAAACATAGTAGACGGCGTAGGCCCGACATTGCAAATTGCCCAAGGACATACGGTTCTTCTAGACGATAAAACCCACAACGCCCTTGACCAGCGCACAGACCCGACCTGGCCAACAACCTGGTTTGTGCCGGAGCTTACAGGTAGCGGCGCGTTTAAGGATGTTTATGGCCTAATGGCAGCGTGGGGCGCTAACCATGGTGTAACTGTTTATGGCCATGTAGGTCATAGGCTGTTGACTTTGGCCAGCATGCTGCGCATCCCTGTAGCCTTGCATAATGTCCCGGATAAGGAAGTTTTCAGGCCTCACGCATGGGCAGCCTTTGGCACAGACTCGGCCGAAGCGGCTGATTATCGCGCTTGCGAGACTTATGGAGCTTTGTATAAATAAAATTTAGCAGCTTTTAAATACAAAAAGCACCTGCTTACAAGAATTTAGGAATCTTGCATGCAGGTGCTTTTTCGTAATCATTTACTCGCAATCTTCTTTCAACTTTATAGGCAAATACAAATTCATTTGATGATAGCCAAGCCCTTTCATTATATCGTCATGTGGATATATCATATGCCCCATTTTTGCACGGCTCTCATCTTCAATAAAGTTTGTGGTTTCTAGCCATTTATCAACCTTTGCCCTAACCTTGTTATGGCTTTCGCCATCACCGTCCACACTAACCGTGACGGCATATAACCCGCCATGAAATTCTACGATTTTGTATGGCTCTACATCAGCATCCATTACCTCATCGTTGACGCCCACAAACCACTCAGCTTTACCGTCTTTCCCGGTCAAAAAGTCAGCGCAATCGAAAATTACAGATTTGAAAAAATGACTACGCGCATTGCTCCACTCTTCAAATGCTCCAAAAATCTCATCCCATGACACAAGCCCCGATGTTAACGCCCTAAAATTGGGGATCTTGATTATCATCACATCAGGCACTTTCTTGTCGAGTTTTTCTGTTACTTCCAGCAGGCGGTTTATACTGGCAGGGTTGCCTGCATAATCGACGTTTATTAGGCTAGTTTCGATTTCTTTTGTTTTATCGTAAAGCAGCTTCACGTCGGATTCCTTGCTAAAATCCAGTTGTTTTATATGGCTTACAAACTCTAAAACAATGTCTTTCAGCTCGTGAAGTAAAGCCACCTCCCCGTCGATATCCTCGATTTTCTTTTCAAGCACGTTAAGCACAACATCCGAGCCAGACGAGTCAAAAATAAGCTTTATATCCTTTACACTGATGTTTAGCTTGCGCAAGATAAGGATTTGCTCAAGTTTATTTATGCTGGCATTATCATATAGCCGGTAGGCATGGTCATCGCTTCGTATGCTGCTTATCAGCCCCTTATCTTCATAGTATCGCAGCGTACGCGCAGAGATATCGTATCTTGATGACACATCCCTGATTTTAACTAAGTTGTCCACTATTATGCCTCCTCAAATAAATTTGAGTTTAGTCTAGCCCCTTCCCCAACGGCAGAGTCAAGTAATACCAATTCCAAATTATTATAGATTACTTCCTCAATGCACTAGGCATCTCATTATCAAGCCAAGTTTCAATATCATTGGCTATACTAAGTATTGAGTCATCCAAAGGTACGCAAATCCCCTGGCAATCAACTTGACAGCGTTCACGGCCAAACTTCCTATAACAGCCATATCCTTCTGAGATTTTTTCTTGCAAATATAGTGGGAATTTTTCGATAATATCCATATATTTATCTGTCTTTTTTGGTCTCACAAATAAACAATAACCACTTTTGATCGAATAAGAAAACGCCCATATTCTTCGCTGATATATTTCTCGCGGGGATAAGGCTTTCTGGCCCGAGCGTATATATGCATAGGCAAAACTAACATCACCCAGTATGGTCATAACGCAAGTCAGCCCCATATCTGTATAGCGCTGATGCAAGTTGGCAGCAAATTTTTGAAGATCCTCTGGCAATGGATGCAAAAAATCCTTCAAAACATCAAGCATGTCTGAGTCTTCTGCTTTTAGCAGCCTATAATCGCACCGCAAAAGATTGTTATCACCCCAATACCTTCGCCCTACACGCAACTCCATATCCGCAATAGACATGACTTTTAACCCTGTGAGTAAAGCAGGGTTATCCGGATATGATACTTCATACATTTGCGAATCCGTTATATTAAGCTTTGTTGCATCTATATCTATGCCGTTAAAGTCAAAACCACAAAGAGTCAAAAATCGCAGGCACATTGCTTGACTAGAAACAGCGATTTTGGGCTTCGTCTTCCTTCCATTTTTGTCAACAGAGGTGGTACAAAGCGGAAGATTGGTAATTGATAATGATTGGCCATTTTCGGACAATATGCCATGATAGCCGATGTCAACCAACATGTTTGTAAGATTGTGCAAAAACGGATAGTCCGCCATACCGCTGGTTTTTTTTTGTGGTTTGGCATACAAATGCCCATCTGTGATTAAGCGGTCAAACAACAGATAAAGAAAATCTCTAAAGGCAACTACACCGCTTCGTATATTTTCTTCATTTGCTATTTCTTCAAACATAGGCTTGATCGCATAGTTATCAGGGATATTTACAGGTATTAAGCTTTTTAGGAAGTATGCTACCTCGCCGATTGGTTTTATATCAATAGCCCCGTGTTGTGTACTCATTTAGCACCTCATTGTCTATTTTGGTACTATTTTATCCCATTATGCTCAATATGAAAACATTAGATACACGGTTTATACTTTCTCTATAGCCGATGCGTTGGCGCCGGCATCCGCCGCGCGTGCTTTCCTAGAAAACAGCCGCATAACCTCATCCTTGGATATACATCCCGTAAATACCACGCCCCAAAGATAAATCAGCGCCAGTACCCCAATAGCCATAGCCAAGCCAAATCTAAGCCCGGCAAATTCTATAAATAACCTGTTAGCCAAGGCCCTGGCGATAAACCCCGCAACTGCTGCAGTAGCAAGGGGCTTGACCAGCCAATCTAAAAACGGCGTCTCAAGAGGTATAAACTGCCGCACCTTATGCATCCCAAGGGCAATTATAACAACAAGGCTAACCAATCCACCAAAAATGTAAGCATTAAGACCATAAACCGGTACCAAGAAATAAATAAACGCGATGCTAATAGCAGACGATATTATGCTATTTCGGAAGATAAACATCTGGCAGCCCAGCCCGTTAAGCACACCAGACAGGATAATTTGCATGTATATAAACGGGCACATAATCCCCAAAAGTTGGAGCATAAACCCGATAGGCTGGTTGTAAATAGCCATACCAAGCTCATGCCCAAAAAAGAAAAACAGCGCAGCCGCCCCCATCCCTGTAATAGAAGCAAAAAGCATGGCTTTGGACGTAGCGCCGGTGATACGGTCAAGACGGTTAGCTGCAGCAGCCTCGCTAACGGCAGGTACAAGCGTCACGCTTAAAGCCGTAAGCACCGCGGTGGGGAAGAAAATCAGCGGCATAGCCATCCCAGATATACGCCCAAACTCGCTAATGGCATCGGCGGCAGAAAGTCCATATAATTGAAGCCGAGAAGGGATAAGCA
>Ga0123355_10000740_pt1 | contig 44475 bp, 40 predicted proteins | sample TergutEmb28metaG_3_FD_89872 | JGI IMG/M metagenome (GOLD analysis project Ga0123355, IMG submission 89872) | Embiratermes neotenicus P1 segment gut microbial communities from Petit-Saut dam, French Guiana - Emb289 P1 | ecosystem: Host-associated > Arthropoda: Insects > Digestive system > Gut ...
TATCCTAAAGCTGAATTTATGCGCGTGAGTGATTATGACGAACTTTGTCATTATCCCTACGCGCTTTTATTATTTGTTGGATTTTCATTCCCCCTCCCCCTACTTTTTACCTATAAATGAAAATGAAACCCCCCTTTCATTCAGAGCTTGCCCACCCACCCATCCTCCCCCGGGGATCGTAACAAAAATGTATTAATGTAGTATATTCGTGTCGGATTTGCTCCTTTTCTTAGGCACGAAAGTAACATCCGGGCAGGCTCTCGTTTGAAGAGGGCATATCAAAAGCTTGTGCGCAACCGGTCTCGCAATTGTACCCGGTTGAACGAATACGATAGTCGAGTTTTAGTGAGTTTAATCACGTTTTTGATGATTGAACTTATTTTTTTGGGGAAAACTTGAGTCCACTAATTATTCGTATAGCTTTCCAATATTTCGGCAATAATAGAAATGTGTAGCAAAATATAGGACAGGAGCCGTTTAATATGGTAAAAAAAGAGAGGGTTATACTTATAAAAGGAGATTCATCCAAATGGTACGAACAAGCAATTTTTATTGTTAACCAAAATACTCCGCCGGAAAAGATCCCTATGGATTTTGTTGCAGAAGCGGAGAGTATAATCAACAATTACATCAAAAAAAGTACCGGTCGCCAAGCTAACGGTACAAATGTTGGTATAGCTTATTCTTCACCTAAATCCGGAGCAAATAATCATGCAAAAAAGATACCAAAAAAATCCGGCAGGTCAGCAAAAAATAGACAGTTTGATTTTATCTTAAATACCATCTTAGTTTTAGGTTGCTTTTTTATAATTGCAGCATTGATGTGGGGGCTGTTTTTATAGGAAAGTTTAATGTGAAAGCTGTATCCAACCGGTGACAAAATGAGACCGATTGGCCGCCATTCAAAATCAAAAAAAGACAAAAAAAGAGGCTGTTCAAGTTTGAACTGCCTCTTTTTTTGTCTGTCTATTGTTCAGATTTAAGCCACCGGTACAGCTCTACATATTCTTTTGCAGATTTATTCCAAGAAAAATCTTGAGACATTGCATTTTTTACAATAAAAGGCCAGTGAGGAGTTCTGTAGTAGCCAAGTGCTTGGTCAATAGCCCACATTAGGCCACTTGCTACAAAATCTTCAAATATAAATCCATTGCCTTCAAAGGTATTTCCATTATAATGCTGAACTGTATCTGCAAGCCCCCCTGTTTTTCTAACTATAGGGATGGTTCCGTATCGCATTGCAAACATTTGCCCTAATCCACAGGGTTCGTATATTGATGGCATAAGAAAAATATCTGATCCCGAATATATACGCTGTGCTAATTGGTCATCAAATGTAATTTGTGTACTTAACTTTTCCGGATATCTCCAAGCAAAATTTCTAAATAATTCCTCGTATCTACCTTCCCCTGTTCCTAATACTACCATTTGTAAATCTTTTGCCATTAGCTCTTCCAAAATTATGGAAACAATGTCAAAACCTTTTTGGTCGGCCAGTCGGGATATAACACCTATCATAGGTACATCCCATTGGGGCAACCCTAAAAGATTTTGAAGCTGACGCTTATTTTCTCGTTTATTTTCTATAACATTATTAATATCGTAGTTTACAAATAACCTGGGATCTGTAGCAGGATTATTGTGTTCTGTGTCTATACCATTTAAAATTCCAAAAAGACGCTTGTCGTGCTCTCCACGTTTACGTAAAAGCCCTTCCATGCCATATCCGTAAGAAGGAGTTTGTATTTCTTGAGCATAGGTATCACTAACGGTGCTAACAGCATCGCTATGTATAAGCCCTGCTTTTAACAAACTTATATTTCCAAAAAACTCAAGGTCGCCATTGGTAAAATATCCATCATTAAGACCTATTGACCACAAGGTTTCTCTGCCAAATACACCTTGATAATTTAGATTGTGTATAGTAAAAAGACTCTTCATATTTTCGTAAAAGGTAAAGCCACGGTATATATCTCTTAAATAGGTGCAGCCTAATCCGGTTTGCCAGTCATTAAAATGGATTATATCAGGCTTAAAATCCACACGAGATAAAAATTCTATTGATATTTTTGAAAAAAAGGCGAAACGTTCATAATCGTCTCCAAAACCATAGTATCCATCTCGCCCAAAATAATAGTCATTTTCTATCATATATACTTGAACATCTTCCGGATTTTTAGGCAAAATTGTATAGATAGACGCACCCTGGGTACGCCAGGACAAATGTCCCGTTAAGGAATCTAAATATGTTATACCTTCTAAACGAGATTCAGGTATGTTTCCATATTTAGGAAAAACCACACGTGCATCTACCCCCAGAGCTTTTAACGCTTTTGGCAGAGAGCCGGCTACATCACCAAGCCCACCACTTTGAGAATATGGTTTCACTTCTGATGCCACAATTAGTACTTTCAAACTATTCACTCCTTTCACCTTCCTTAGTTGTATGATATTACGAATTGTTTAGGTTGTAAAGGTAAAAGGAATATTCCTGAGGATAGAACCTGAGAATATATATCAATATTTTTACAGGGGGATTAAGTAATTGCCAAAAAATGACGAAAATATTATTGTAACATACCTATTTATTGTAACATACAATGCCGTGCAAGCTGTTTCCGCCAACAGTATAGGTATTGTTCGACAAGCTTTACACTATAATCTGTTACTTTTTAAGAATTGGAAAGGGGTACGACTGTTTATGCAAAAAACAGCAAAGCGTCTGTTGGCTTACATCTTAGCCTTTGCTTTAACTTTTGCCAACGTATCCACTGTTATGGCAACGTATTATGTAAGCTATACAGAAGACGGGATCATTACAGATGGAGAGGAGAATGTAGAAAGCAGTACTAACGAAACAAACTTGGGAGATGATGATTCTGTTGAATCTGAAGTCAGTTCTGAATCTGAGACTGAATCTGAATTTGAGCCGGAAATTAATGATCAAAACACTGGTGAAGAGGATGAAAAAGACTCAAGCGAGAGCAATCCGCCCACAGAAGAATCTGAAAACGACTATGCAAATTCTGAAGATGACAGTAAATCTTCAGATGATGAATGTCTAAATGATGATTCTACGGAGTCTGATTCTGATTTAGAGCAAGATTCTAACTTTGAAGATTCTAATCCTGAATCTAATCTTGATTATGAGCCTGATTTAGACGTTGAAGATCAAGATACCGGTGAAGAGGGTATTAATGAAGATGTCGATGATGATTCATATGAGTATGATTCGGAAGAGGAATATTTAGAAGAAGATTCAGAAAAAGAAGAGGAAAACAAAAACGACAATGATGAATATGATTACGAGTATCCATGCGAAGAATATGAGTATGAATGCGAAGAGTACGACTATGAAGAATATGACTATGAAGAAGAACTCATTCTTTTTGAGCCTTTCCTTTTTGAACCTTTCATCACACAAACGGCTTCTACAGCAGCAGAATTGCAGACTCATTTAAACGACTCAAGTGTTACCAACATTACTATTATCGGAAGTTTTACTGTGAATGACGCGATTAATGTAAATCGCAGTGTTACACTTTCGGGTGATGGGACAATAACATTTGGTGCAGCACTTGCTCGCTTTAATGTTAACACTGCTGCCGGGCACTTGATACTTGACGGGCCAACAATTAGCAGAAACGCGAATGTTGGTAATACTTCCTTTGCTGTTAATCTTAACAGCAATGCACGGTTTACTTTGCAAAGTGGTAGTATCAGAAATCATCATCATGGTATAAATGTGGCTTCCGGGCAAACTAATGCAAGAGTATACCTTAATGGTGGTTTTGTTGAAAATAACAGAGCCGGCGGCGTTAGTTTAAACCAAAACAATTTCATTACAATGAACCCCGGTGCAGTTGTAAGAAATAACGGGACAATCCCTGCTACCGGTTTCACAAGTACCGGCGGTATTTTCTTAAACGGTGGCGGAACTTTCACTATGAATGGAGGCGAAATCTCCAATAATAGAAGCACCAATAATGGCGGCGGAGTTATGATTGGTGTTAATGTAACAGGAAGTCCGGGAGTTTTTAGAATGCACAGTGGCAGTATTACCGGCAATCGGGCTGTAAACCACGGTGGCGGAGTTATGACCAGCAATGGAACTTTTAGAATGTATGGCGGTAGTATTACCAATAACCAAGCAGTTAATGGTGGTGCTATAAGTGTAACAGCAGGTAATATTGCCCACCTAAGTAATGTGCATATAGTTCCAAGTGCGCATTTTTCCGGCAATACTGCTTCTGCTTTAAGATTAAATGATTACTTATTTAATTTGCACACCCAAATACGCCCGGGTACATCAAGTTCAGGAGCGCATATTTTTAACAATCATGACCTTTTTGTTACCTCACCTCCTGCAACTCCACCAACAGAACCGGAAATAACAGCTTACAATGCGCCAAATGGTACAGTTGGAACCAACTACAGCTTCAATTTTGCAGCAACCGGGCATCCAATACCTACATGGTCATTTGTTGGTACTTTACCGGATGGATTAACGCTTAATGCAGCGGGACTTCTTTCAGGTACACCAACAACAGCCGGAACCTTTGATTTTACAGTTACAGCTACAAACTCGGAAGGCAGTGATAGCCAAGCAATAACTATTGTGATAGCTAATCCGCCCGGGATGCCTATAATAACAGAATACGATGCGCCAAATGGTTTTGTGGGTATTAGTTATAGCTTTACGTTTGAGGCAACAGGCTATCCAAATCCTACGTTTTCAATTGCATCCGGTACTTTACCATTTGGTCTATCCCTTGCACCCGGAGGTATTCTTTCCGGAACGCCAACAACAGCCGGAACCTTCAACTTTACAGTTACAGCTACAAATTCAGAGGGCAATGATAGCCGGGCAATAACTATTGTGATAGCTCCTGCACCTGCTGTTATAGTTTCTGCTTATGCATCGCCGGCTCTTAGCGGTTTAAGAGGAACTTATGTAGATGTGCCAATAAACATGGTTACTAACGCCGGCTTGAGTATGTTAAGGCTTCACCTTGTTTATGATTCTGCAACATTGGAAAAAGTTAGTGTTACAAACAATATTGCTAATCCTATGCAGTTGACTCCTGTACATCATACCCCCGGTAATCCTCTAACTATGTTATTTGACATGGCAAATCCAATGGCTTATACAGACTACACAGGCTCTTTTGCAACTGTTAGATTCAGAATTAGAGATGACGCGCCATTTGGAGTCTCAAATATTACATTATCTCATGATAATGCTTATATCACGAGTATGATGCCACCTTTTGTAATCAATATTAACGCCAATGTTGCAACTATTAACGGTTCCGTTGAGGTCTTAAATTTTATATCCGGTGATATTAATGGTGATGGTGTAGTAAGTGGTGCAGATCTGCTTTTGCTAAGGTTTTATCTTGCAGGATTTCCCGGCATTACAATTAACCATACAGTAGCAAATGTTACAGGGAGTGGTACTGTAAGTCTTGCTGATGTAGTAAGGCTAAGAAATTATCTTGCGGGGCACCCGGTTATACTAGGTTCGTCTATATCAATTTATAATGCACCTATGCCATTTAGTGCTTTTGCAGCTTCTTCAACCTCTGCTGTAATTTCTGCACCTGAAAATGCCTCTCCCGGTGATTACATTGATGTAGTTGTCAGAATGGATGAAAATGAAGGACTAAGCGCATTAAGCCTGCGCCTTGGCTATGATTCATCGGCATTAGAAAGAGTCAGCGTTACATCAACCGGTATCATGCAATTGCCTGTATCGCCGCCTGCAAATCAAAATCCCATTATTATGAACTTTGAAATGGCAAATTCTCTGCACTCCACAACATACACAGGGGATTTTGCAACTATTCGGTTTAGGGTGCTTGAGAATGCAACAGCAGGAATCACATCAATTACATTATATTCAGCTCATGCATACAGAGTTGAAAACTTGCATGAAGTGTCACTTAATGTTGGAGCTACTGATGGTTATGTCAATATTATCAGCAGTCAGGATGTAATTGATCCAACCGATCCTATAGATCCTACTGATCCTGTAGACCCTACTGACCCAAGTGATCCAACCGATCCTATAGACCCTACTGATCCAAGTGATCCAAGTGATCCTACTGATCCTGTAGACCCTACTGACCCAAGTGATCCAACCGATCCTATAGATCCTACTGATCCAAGTGATCCTACCGATCCTGTAGATCCCACTGACCCAAGTGATCCTGGCTCTACAAATCCAATTAATCCACCTACCACGACTCCATCATTCAACAATGCAGGTAATAACAATGTTAATAATTGGACACAAACACTACGAAGCATCCGTAGGCCAACATCTCCACCGAGAGTTATAACAGCCGCCATTATTGGAGAATCTTCCGTTACTGTAGAAAATGAGCTGTTCAACTTACTTGAGCAAGAAACGGATTTGGAAATTGTAGTAGAAGGTTCTTCCATTACAATTCCTCATGAGCTTCTGATGGATCTTGCAGATAATGGAAGTACGGGAGAATTAAAGGTAGAATTGACCGTAACACCGGATTATGAGGAAACAAACAACTTCTTAGTGGTAGAAGCCGGTATTACCATAGACGGCAACATCATTGAAGAAACGGCTGTTGCCTTTACTGTGGCGGTATCTTTAGGTGACTTTGACCTTGAAGGGATTAACACCTATAGAATAACTGCTATGCTGGAGGATGGCACTATAATAGGCGGTAGATTGGATTCAGAGACAGGCTTATTTATCTTTGAAGCCCAAGGCTTTGGAAAATTCATTATCGCTTATGTTGAAAGTCTTACAAGGCTTTCAATACAGTTGGAATCCTATGACATAATTGATTTAGCCAAAAATGTTTTACCACAAACCATGGATGTATTACCTATCATTCAAAATGACAACATTCTTCTACCCATATATTTTGTGGCTAATGCGTTAGATGCTGACATAAACCGGATGTTTGATGTAGAGTATACTACATTAAATTACAGAAAAATGGTTCCATTAGAGTTTATTAACGCATACTTTGGAGCAATTGTAGTTTGGGATGAAGCTGAAATGAGTATTGAAATTATCAAGTAAATAAAAAAGCACAAAAAAAGTAGACCTCTTGCAAACCTGAACTCGGGTTATGCAAGAGGTCTTATTTAAATTGACCTTGTAAAGTTTCAGGACAACTCATTTTAATTATTATAACTAAGTTCCAAGTAAAATTTCAAAAAACGTCATCGGGACAAATGTCCGATCATTTCGGATCATTGGAGCAACTTCTAAAGTTCGGCCTTCAAAAGAACGCTGGCCTAATGCTAAAGCACTAAATACTTGTCCATCAGCATGTTGTAATGCAATGGATCGATTATGCTCGTTCCATTGTACAATAAAGCCCATAGATTCAGCTACTGTACGTAATGGTACCATTGTAACATCGTTTTCTGTATAAAATTCGTTATATACCTGCGATAACGCATCAGACAAAGACAATCCTCTGCGTGGAATATAAGGTGTTGCCTGCTGATAACCATTATAGCCGTTATAACCATTAAGCCCATTGTAACCATTTAAAGAGCCATTACTATAACCATTAAGCCCATTGTAACCATTTAAAGAGCCATTACTATAACCATTAAGCCCATTGTAACCGTTTAAATAGCCGTTGCTATAACCATTAAGTCCACTGTAACCATTTAAATAGCCGTTACTATAACCATTAAGTCCATTGTAACCATTTAAATAGCCGTTGCTATAACCATTAAATCCATTGTAGCCATTTAGTACATTATTTCCATTTAAATAACCATTTGCTGTATTACTGCGGTTTAGAATAACAGTTTTTTGGGCTACAGCTTGCGCAGGATAACTTGGCATCATCATTGGAAACCACATCAATAGATCGGAACCTACCTCAATGTGATCAACAGTTACGATATTGCGTGTAAGAAATGGTTCAATCCGGCTATCACGTTCTATTGTCACCAGTAATGACCCACCCTGTATAGTTACAATAATTCCGTTTTCTACAGTCTCAATGGCTTCTACTTTACCAAATTGAGGCGGAAAAGCATCTTCTTGCATATTGCCGATTACAAGCAAAGCATTACCCTGTGGAGGCTCACTTAATACAAGAGTCGGCCCATAATAAACTATCACACGGTTATTGTTGCGCTCAGATAAAGTTAATGGTTGCCCGGTAGTACCATCCACAATATAAGTTTCCGGCGAAATATTAAGAACTATCCGATTTTCGCCAACACTAGAAACAACTTCTATTGTGTTATCTGTCTCATTTTCTATATATCCATCAATAGAAACCGACAGTGGAGCTAAAGACACGCCATTTTCATAAGCGTTGTATGATTCATTTGCATTGTATGCTCCATTGGTACTATACGTTTCGTTGGCATTATATGATCCGTTGTTGCTATAAATTCCATTGGTACTATATGATTCATTGTTGTTATAAACTCCATTGGTGTTATAAGCTTCATTAGTATTATATTCCCCATTACTGTTGTATTCTCCGGTGCTATATCCATCATTGGTACTATAATCTTCACTGGTACTATACTCTTCGGCAGCAAATGCAGGAATAGCTACTGCAAAAACTGCCAAAACCAGCAACGTAAAAAATTTCTTCATCTTAAATATCCCTTCCTTACATATAGCAAACATACTTTGTTAATAAGACGTTTGCTATACAATCAACCTTATTTATAAAAAAATAAGGAGATTATAACACCTGCATGATAAATTCAATCGAACTCAATCATGCAAGTTTATTATCTCCGAAATAACGTTAGCTAATCCTGTACATTAATCCCAAAAAACTTTTTTTGCTTGTATAGCTTGCCCTGTAACCTGTTGACTCATTTCGTTAAATTTTTCCAAATCTCCGCTTACATAAAAATCTTTTAAAATTGTAGGGGATTCATTTAAGATGTCATTTTCAGCTAAATATTGGTGAGTAGTTTCTACTGCTGCAACTGCCATATCCAAAAGAACAGTATCTTTTAATATCGACTGCAAAATAGGACTAAGTAAAGGATAGTGAGTGCAACCTAATATAAGAAAATCTATAGGATCTTCTTGCCAATCCCTTAAATATGCTTCTGCAATGCGACTAAGTACTATGTTTTTTACCCATCCCTCTTCTATAAGAGGCACAAACAAGGGACACGCTCTAACATCTATTTCTATAGATGGATTTTTTTCTTTAAACATCTTCTGAAAAAAACCGCTTTTAACTGTGGTTTCTGTAGCTATTACCCCTATCTTTTTTTTGTTGTTTTCTTCACAAATTTGGATACAATGTTCTATTCCGGGGCGTACAACATCTATAATAGGCAGATCAAATTCTTCATTTAAGCTTTCCATTACATTTGAACTAACGGTTCCACAAGCTACAATAATTGCCTTTACATCTTGACTTTGCAAAAAATTTACAATTTGACGACCATAGGTGCGAATAGTGTCTACATTCTTTCCACCATATGGCACTCTAGCCGTATCTCCTACATATATAAACGATTCTCCCGGCATTGTTTTGCTCATGGCATTAATAACCGTAAGCCCTCCAAGGCCGGAATCAAAAACTCCTATTGGTCTGCTATCCATATCTACCTCATAGCTATTTCAACTAAAGTATCAAGTACATCTGTTAAAGGTATGCCACTAGCTTCCCACAGCATAGAAAACATGCTTATGGATGTAAAGCCGGGAAATGTGTTAATCTCGTTAAATATAATATTGTTTTCCTCATCTAAAAAAAAGTCTACACGGGCTAAACCTTTGCCATCTACAGCCTTAAATATTGCGGCGGCCTTTTGTTGAATTTGTTCTGTAATTTCCTTTGAGATTGATGCCGGAATAAGTGTTTTAGATTCCGAATTATGGTACTTTGCTTCATAGTCATAAAATTCTTTTGCTGACACAATTTCGCCGGGTATCGTTACCTCAATATCATCATCTGAAGCAATGCCGATAACACCACACTCTATCTCACGGCCATTAACGGCTTTTTCAACTACTATTTTATTAGATATGCCGGCGGCTACTTTTAAGCCTTCTTCTATATCTTCTTCATTAGTGGCTCTGGTAATGCCTACAGAAGAACCTGCGCAAGCCGGCTTAATAAAACAAGGGAATCCCAACTGATTTTGTATTTCTTTTGTAATGCTTTCTAATCTTTCGGGATCTTCCAACTCATATTTGGCAACGGTCAGATATTTGCTTTGGGCTATACCCGCGTGTTCTGCAATTATTTTTGTAAAGGTTTTATCCATGCTTACTGCGGAAGCCAATATTCCACAGCCAATATATGGAATACCCGCTAATTGACACAAACCTTGAATAGTACCATCCTCGCCATTTTCGCCATGAAGCACAGGGAATACAACGTCTACAGGTATTGTTTTAACTTTATCGCCAACAATTCTCAGTAAGCCACGGTTGATTCTATCCGGGCTTAATATCGCAGGTGTACCAAATTTTTCCCAAGCTACATTCTTTACTTGATCAATGGTGCCATCATACAATAGCCATTTCCCTTCTTGTGTTATATATACCGGGATAATATGGTACTTTTCTTCAGATAAATGCTTGATTACTGTATCTGCGGATAGTTTAGATATTTCATGCTCCGGCGAGGCACCGCCAAATAAAACCAGCACATTTTTTTTATCCAAAATCATATCTCCTTTCGATTTTTTATATATTGTACAGCTATAGCTTACTGCTATTATATGCCAATTAATCGCAAAGTGGGAAATTGGTTCATATAATGTTTTGAGGTGTTGTCTATGTTTGAAGCAAGATTAAAAAAATTTTTAATTGATGTGCGGACATCATCAGAGTATCAACGTGGCCATATTGCCAACAGCATCAATATTCCACTATCCAATATCAGGGACATTTTAAGAATTGCACCCGATAAAAATACACTAATTTCTGTTTGCTGTAAAAGCGGGATGCGCAGTGCCCAGGCCAGAGATATTTTACTATCCATGGGATACAGAAATGTAACTGACATTGGAGGAATAGGTAGTTACCAGCTGGTACAGTGATTGACAAGTACCCGGATGTCTGTCAAAATTGTTAGACTAAATCGTTATACTGAGTCATTATACGACAACCAAGGAAAATTTCCAAATAAAGTCTATAAAAGAGGTAGCTATGCAATATCTAAAAGATTTAAAAGAAAATGAGCGCGTAGTAGAACACTATCTATGCAAACAAAAGCAGACACTTAAAACTAAAACAGGCAAGCCGTATTTTTCCTTAAAATTACAGGATAAAACAGCGGTTGTGGATTCAAAAGTATGGGAAATAAACAGCGACATAAGCGAGTTTGAAGAAAACGACGTAATTAAAATTGATGGCGTAGTTCAGCTATATAATAGCGAGCCACAATTAAAAATTAGCCGAATCCGCAAAAGCCTTGAAGGGGAATATGACCCAACTGAGTATGTTCCGCGTACAGAAAAAGACATAGACCAACTATACAGCCAGCTATTGACTTATATTGAGTCTATCAATCAGCCTTATATCCGCCGGTTGCTAACAGGGATTGTTATAGACAACGAGGATATATCTAAAGCAATTACTTCGCACTCTGCGGCAAAAAACTTGCATCACAGCTATTATGGCGGATTACTTGAGCATCTTATAGCAGTAACTGATATATGTGATTTTATCAGCAAACGCTATAAATTTATTGACCGTGATATATTAATTGCCGGAGCTATTCTTCATGACATCGCTAAGATATTTGAATTATCACCTATGCCAACCAACATTTATACGGATGATGGCCAAATGCTGGGGCACATTTATATGGGGGCAGAACTGATTTCTAAAGAAGCCGCTAAAATAAAGGATTTTCCACATACATTAGAAAGTATGCTCAAGCATTTAATATTATCTCATCATGGTGAATATGAGTTTGGTTCTCCAAAACTGCCTATGACCATGGAAGCATTTATTTTACATGCAGCAGATAATATGGATGCCAAAATAAAAGTACTTGAAGAAACCATTGCAGGGGATGTAACCCCCGGGGTATGGCTGGGATATAATAAAATGCTTAACAGGTACTTACGCAAATCGGACTATGAAGATGCATAAAAATCAGGAGATAGAGCTGTTTATTCACGACCTGCATTCCAATGGTTTTGGTGTTGGAAAGTATGACTCGCAAGCTGTTTTTGTGGAAGGTGCTTTAACGGGAGACCATATAAAGGCCAAAATCATCAAAGTTAAAAAGCAATATGCCTATGGGAAAATAATGGAGCTAATCACTCCATCTTCTCATAGGCTTTCTGAATGCGATTCCGGAATATGTAATGTAGCAAAACGCTGCGGTGGTTGTCAGTTTCAGCATTTAGAATATTCTGCACAATTGGAATTTAAAGAAAAGCTGGTAAGAGATGCCTTAATCCGCATAGGAAAGTGTGAAAATCCGCCATTATCTCCAATCATAGGAATGGATAACCCATATAACTATCGCAATAAGGCTCAGTTTCCGGTACAAGCAGGAAATATAATTGGTCTTTATGCCCCTAGAAGTCATAGGCTTGTGCCTGTAACAAATTGCAATATTCAGCATCATGCGTGCGAGAAAATCCTAAAGGCGATAGAACAGATTTTAAGCACACATCCAATACCTATTTATGATGAAGAACCCCATAAAGGTTTGTTGCGCCATATTATGATTAGGGTAGGCTTTAATACAGGGGATATTATGGTGGTTCCTGTGCTTAATGGCGACACTTTACCCCATAAAGAAGTCTGGATTGAAAGCTTAAAAGCTATTTGCCCAAGCATGACTATTGTGCTTAACAAAAATACTGCTAAAACAAATGTAATTCTTGGAGCGAGTTTTACTACTATATATGGTAGCGGCTATATTTATGAAGAAATTGGCCATATTCGTTATCGTATATCACCGCAGGCTTTTTTCCAAGTAAACCCAGCCCAAACCTTAGCATTATATGATGCTGTTTCCGCTCATTTAGCCGATGGAGAAAAAGTAATTGATGCATATTCGGGTATAGGTGGTATTGCCTTGTATATTGCAAACAAAGTAAAAAAGGTAGTCGGGGTTGAATCAGTTCAGGAAGCAGTAGCAGATGGGGTATATAACGCTGTTCTTAATGATATAACAAATGCCGGTTTTTTATGCGGGCAGGCTGAAGATTTAGTTCCGGAGCTATTAACTAAGAAATTTGACCAAGAATTGAGCCGGGAAGCAAATTACGATGTCATTATTTTAGATCCGCCTCGCAAAGGATGTGATTCTAAGTTGCCGGATGCAATTGCCGCTACAAATATACCCAAGATAATCTATGTTTCTTGCGATCCGGCAACTATGTCCCGCGATGTGCATGTATTTACAGAAAATGGGTATAAACTGCAACATGTGCAACCTGTAGACATGTTTCCAATGACAGGGCATGTGGAGTGTGTTTGTTTGCTTTTGAAGGAAAGGCTTTGACCACAGTTTCTAAGATAATGGAATGAGGTTAACGGATGGGCAATCGGTCTCACAATTGTACCCGGTTGAATGAATATGCTGGTCAAGTTTTAATGAGTTTAATCATGTTTTTAGTGATTAAACTTATTTTTTTGGGAAAACTTGAATTTTGGTTTTGCGAGGTAGTCTACTATGAAACTATTCTCACTTGCAAAAATTACTGATCTTTCCTAAAATAGGTACAATGTATATCGCGATTTTTTAGGAGATGATTATATGATACATGATATTGATTTTAGTCGGCGTCTATTTTTTGATGGAGCAATGGGTTCTGTGTTGCAACAATATGGTCCGGATAACGGAGAGCCTTCTGACAAGCAAAATTTGCTTAATGGCAAAGCCATAGTAGAAATTCATCAAAAATACATTGAAGCAGGGGCAAACGTACTTACAGCCAATACTTTTGGTACTTATTCTTTGCACTATGATAATGTAGATGAGATAGTAGAAGCAGCAGTAAGCCACCTTAAAGAAGCAATAAAACTATCAAATACAGATTTAGAATCAAACCCTATCCTAATGGCCTTAGATATGGGACCAACAGGACAGTTAATAGCACCATATGGTGATATGACTTTTGACGAATGCTACAATGTATTTTTACAGACAGCTAGTGCAGGTGCAAAAGCAGGTGTAGATCTTATCTTAATTGAAACGATGATGGATCTGACAGAACTGAAAGCAGCGGTACAAGCCGCAAAAACAACAAACTTGCCTGTAATTGCCACTATGACATACGATAAAAACGGAAAAACTATGATGGGTACAGATCTAAAGGATATGGCAGAAATGCTTGAAGATTTACAGGTAAACGCGCTTGGCATGAATTGCGGATTTGGCCCGGAAATCTATGAAACATTGCTACCAAACTTAGCCGCTGTTACCAAATTGCCAATTTTAGTACAACCTAATGCAGGGCTTCCGGAATTAAAAGACGGAAAAGCATATTACTCTATGACTCCAAGTGCTTTTGCCGGACATATGGCAAAAATGTCAAAGTATGCTCAATTATTAGGAGGTTGCTGCGGCACAACACCGGACCATATTAAAGAAGTTATTAAGGCAGTAAAAGCAATATGACGCCGCTTACATTTGTTTTAGTGGCTATTATTGCAATATGCTTTGTATTCACAATTTTATTTAATAGCCTTACCGCTAAACTTGGACGGGTAGAAAGTAAGCAAACCGAACTAGAGACTCATTTTAAAAAGCGTTTTGAACTATCTCAAGAATTGGTTAAGCTTCAAGAAACAGAAGCTGAAAAAGAAAAGCAAGAGGTTTTACAAAATGAAATTTTCCAAATTGAAGAAATTTTAACTTCTTCCCAAGAATCTTTTACTGCTGCTGTTAAAGAATACAACGAGTCTATTAGTCGTTTTCCATGTATACTAATAGCTCAAATACTTGGGTTTAAAACTATTGCAGAAAATAGTGAAGAAATTGGAAGTTGACACTTGTTAACATACTATGTTAGAGTCATACGGCTATGGAAAATTATGCTTCTATGTGTTATAATTTGTTATAGTGCAATACTAAGTATAGTGTAAATAGACTTGTCCACTAACCTCATTGCCATTGTCTTTTCGCCAACAAAAGCAGGTTAGTAGGACAGGTCTAATTTTATGATGTTATCGGGAGGTTATCATGAATAAAAGTTTAGGTAACAACAGACAGAAAAGAGTGCGGAAGTCTGTATCTATACGTATAGCTATTGTTGTTATTGTAATGACATTTTTAAGCATTAGCTTTCTATCTGTTATTAGCTTTTTCCTATATAGTAACTCAGCTACAGCAAGCCATGCGCGAATGGCAGGGTTTATTGCAACAGCAGTAGCAAATACTATTGATCCGGTGCGCTTTGCCGTTTCTGTAAATGCAGAATATGAAGATGATTATTGGTACGAGGTATCGGCACAGCTAATTGCTATTAGAGATGACATTCCGGAAATCGAGTTTATATACATAATTGTTCACGACCGTGGTACAGTCTTTTGGAATTATACTGCATTTGGCCCAAGTATAGAGGATCAATCTTTTTTTGGTTATGTAGAAGAACCTGAAGTTTATGATGAAGAAACTGTACGAGCTTTTCAGCAAGGGGTATTAGTTACAACAGGGATATATGATTCTGTAGAGTTTGGTATGCTGGTTAGTGGATGGGCACCTATTATTGATGAATTTGGCAATACCTTAGCCTTAGTAGGGGTAGATTTTTCTGCCGGAACAATTATGGAAGTTGCCATGTCGTTTCTTATGTATATAGGATTATTTGGCATTGTTGTAGCCATAATTTTTGGCATTTTAATAAGATATATGGTAAAACGTTCTTTATCCAAAACTTTAAAGAGAATTGTTAATATAGATCCTACTTTTTCAGATAAATCTATAAAATTTTATGCTCGTGAAAACGATGCAGAATCAAATGATGAAATTGGTATTTTATATTCCCATTTTTCCAATATAATTAACACCTTCAGCATGTTGTTAACAGATATAAGACATATGTCAGAAGAACATATTAAAGGACATCCCGAGGTTCGTTTAGATGAAAGCAAATATGAAGGCGGCAATTTAAGACTTGTTAGAAGTGTTAATAAAATGGCAGATGGTTATGTTACCAATTTTACAGAAGTTCTAAATGTTATAAAGTCCTATGGCGAAGGTGATTTTTCTGTAAATATAAGTAAATATCATGGTGACTGGCAATGGGCCAACGAAACTATAGATAACCTGCGTTCAAGCTTTATTCACGTGACATCAGAAATTGGTACATTAGCTGAAAAAGCTGCCGAGGGTGAATTTGACTATGCTGCCAAAGTAGGAACAGAAAAAGGCGAATGGGCAAATATAATGAACGGCCTAAACCGGCTGGTAAAAAGTGTTGCAGATCCATTATACAAAATAGAGGAAAATGCAATTGTTATGTCCAAAGGCAGTTTTAAAATGCTGGAAGGAAATTTTAAAGGAGAGTTCCAAACAGTTCAAGAATCTATAAACTTAACTAATAAAAGGCTTAGTGCATATGTTGATGAAATTGCAAAAGTGCTTAGTGCTATAGCCGATGGAGACTTGACTGTTAGCTTAGAGCATGAATATGTTGGCGATTATGCCCCTATCAAAAAAGCTATAAATGTAATTTTAACATCTTTAAATCAATCGGTTCGTCATATAGTATCAACAGCTCAAGACGTGCTGGAAGGTTCTAATTTTCTGCTAAGCAGTTCGGATAAACTATCCGGCGGAACAACACACCAAGCTAGTGCAGTAGAAGAACTATATGCAACTGTAGAAATTATAAGGGAAAAAACTCGTATTAATGCCGAACGTGCAAATGATGCAGATGAACTTGCGCAAAAATCTAACACTCATGCAAAAGTTGGCAATACAGAGATGCAGTCTATGCTTAAATCTATGGAAGAAATTAAAGCTGCCAGTTCAAATATATCTAAAATAATTAAAGTTATTCAAGGTATTGCATTCCAAACTAACTTGTTGGCGTTAAATGCCGCTGTTGAATCGGCTAGAGCCGGAGAACATGGCCGCGGTTTTTCTGTAGTGGCAGAAGAAGTGCGCAATTTAGCAGGCAGAAGTCAAGCTGCTGCACAAGAAACAACAAGCCTTATTGAAAATTCAATAGCTCAGGTAGACTTAGGTACAAATGTAGTACAAAGTACGGCAAATTCGCTAGATGACATTGTTAAAAGTGTTTTACAAGTGTCCGAGCTTATATCGCATATAGCAACTGTATCAATAGAGCAAACGGAGGCTATTTCTCAGATAATAGTGGGCATAGATGGAATTTCTGCTGTAGTTAAAGATAATCTGTCTACCAGTGATGAATGCGCCTCAATGGCTCATGAATTTAACGCTCAAGCTCAGTTATTAATAGGTTATATGAATTTTTATAAACTTTAACGGCAATGGAAGTTTATTTCTTGACATTGCCTAAGCTATTGAATACAATTTCTGATTTTATAGGAGAAAAAAATAATGAATAATACATTTTCAAACAAATTTATGACTGATAAAAATAATCTTACACTATTAAAAGATACAATGTGGGGTCCAAATGCCATACGGCAGTCTGAGGAATTGGCTTCACATTTCACAATCACAAAGGATATGAAAATCCTTGATGTAGGTTGTGGAATGGGCTTATCGGCGTTGTACCTGGTGCAGGCATATGATGCAGAGGTTTTTGCCACTGATTTATTTGCTGACCCAACCAAAAATCATGAGAAATTTCAATCTCTCGGCATTGCGGATAAAATCGTTCCAATGATACTTGATGCAACACAGCCGTTGCCATTTGCAAATGGTTATTTTGATGTGATTTTTTCGGTAGGTGCATACAATATGTTTGGTGATAACGAGGAGATGTTGCCAAAGCTTATTCCTTATGTGAAAAAAGGCGGCTACATTGCAGTTGCATTTCCCGGGTTAAAGTATGAGTTTGGTGATAATGTTCCATCAGAGATGCAACCATTCTGGGATGTTCCCGATGTTGCAAGATGTATCCGCGGCATTGAATGGTGGAAGGACTTGTTTAGCAAAGCAGAGGGCTTAGAAATTGTAAACCTAAGCGAAATGACTTGCCATGATATAGCTTGGAAAGAATACCTTGCAAGCCGTGACTCTTCCATTGAAGAAGAGAAATGGGATTTGGACATGATGGTGGCAGAAGATGGGAAGTATTTTAATACAATCCAACTGGTTGCTAAAGTTGTTTGAGTATAACAAGCTGGAAGAAAAAAATCTGTGGAAAAAATCTATTGATAATTTCCTACGACTGTGTTAAACTCTGCCGGAATTGTGACTGTATATACGCAGTCTGATTTGTCTGACCTGTGCGGGGGACATGCTTTATGCTATGGGATACTCCGCCCCACTTCTCGGCACATGGCGACTATAAAATAAATGGAGGTCATAAATTATGATTGACAAAAAACAAATTATTGAAAAACATGGAAGAGGAGAGAATGACACAGGCTCTCCGGAAGTGCAGGTGGCACTTCTTACAGCGCGTATTAATCATCTTACTGATCATTTGCGAGTGCATAAAAAGGATTTTCACTCTCGCAGAGGATTGCTTAAACTTGTTGGCCAGCGTAAAGGTTTGTTGGACTATATAAGACAGCGCGACGTTGTGCGCTATCGTGAACTTATTGGCGAATTAGGACTCAGAAAATAATTCTAAACCGGGAAAATCGATACACGATCCTTTGGGCGGGCGGACCGGCTGGAGGTTCGTGTTTTCTTTTAAGGAGAATATAACCCATGTATAAGCAATACTCTTTTGAATTGGCAGGGCGTACAATAACTGCCCAAGTAGGTCGCTTTGCGGAACAGGCAAATGGCGCGGTTTTAATTCGTTATGGCGATACAACAGTACTGGTAACAGCTACAGCATCGGACAAGCCACGTGTGGGCATAGATTACTTTCCTCTTAGTGTGGACTATGAAGAGCGTTTATATGCCGTAGGCAAAATCCCCGGTGGTTTTATAAAGCGCGAAGGCCGCCCTACTGAAAAAGCTATCTTAACATCCAGGTTGATAGATAGACCCTTGCGCCCTCTATTCCCTGACGACTATCGTAACGATGTATCTGTGGTAACAACAGTACTATCTGTAGATCAGGATAATGTACCTGAAATACCTGCTATGATTGGGGCATCTATTGCACTATCTATTTCAGATATTCCATTTTATGGGCCTACGTCCGCTCTTAATGTGGGACTCGTAGATGGAAATTTAGTTATAAACCCACTTCCTAGTGACAGAGAGCAAAGCAAAATGGTGCTTACTGTTGCTTCCACAAGGGAAAAGGTAATGATGATTGAGGCTCAAGCTCAAGAAATTTCTAACGACACCATGTTTGAGGCTATTATGTTAGCTCATGAAGAAAATAAAAAAGTAATAGCTTTTATTGATGATATTGTAAAAGAACATGGAAAACCTAAACATAATTACACTGAACACACTATCCCATCAGACTTCTACGAAAAGGTTAAATCTTACATTACAGAAAAACGTATGGAAGAGGCTGTTTTTACGGATCTTAAACAAGAACGGGAAGAAAGAGTTAGTCTCATTACAGATGAGTTGGTTGAAAACTTGCTGCCATCCTTTGGTGAAGATGGCCAAGAAGAATATGCTGCTTTACTGGGTGATGCTATCTACAAATTTGAAAAAGAAACCGTAAGGCGTATGATCTTAAAAGATCACAAGCGTCCTGATGGTAGAGGACTGGATAAAATACGTGAGCTTAAAGCAGAAGTAGATATTTTACCACGTACACATGGTTCTGCATTGTTTAGCAGAGGCCAAACACAGGTGCTTACTGTTACCACCCTTGGTTCTATGAGAGATGCTCAACGTTTAGACGGCTTAGATTTAATGGAAGAAAATAAACGGTATATGCACCATTATAATTTCCCAAGCTATTCTGTAGGCGAAACGCGGCCTTCTCGTGGGCCGGGCCGTCGTGAAGTTGGCCATGGTGCGTTAGCAGAGCGGGCTTTAGTGCCTGTGCTACCTTCTGATGATGACTTCCCTTACTCCATTAGAACTGTATCAGAAGTATTAAGTTCTAATGGCTCTACCTCTCAAGGGGCTGTATGCGCAAGTACATTATCCCTTATGGCGGCCGGGGTGCCCATCACAAAACCCGTGGCCGGTATATCTGTGGGTCTGGTAACAGGAGACAGCGACGATGATTTTGTACTGTTAACTGATATTCAAGGCTTAGAGGATTTCTTTGGCGACATGGATTTTAAAGTAGCCGGTACCAAAGACGGAATAACAGCTATACAAATGGATATGAAAATTCATGGCCTAACCCCGGAAATTATTAAAGCATCTTTAGAACAAACAGAATCTGCCCGCATGTTTATATTAGACGAAGTTATGGGGCCTGCAATAGCATCACCACGTAAAGAAATATCAAGCTTTGCGCCTAAGATTATGATTGTGCGAATAAATCCGGATCAAATAGCTGAAGTAATTGGCTCTAAAGGTAAGGTTATTAAGCGTATTTTGGAAGAATCAGGCGTTGAAAAAATTGACACTGAGGACGATGGACGCATTTTTGTAGGCGATCAGGATATTGAAAAAGTTCGTAAGGCAGCAGATATTATCTTAGCGATTGTAAATCCGGCAGAGATAGGAAAAATTTATTCCGGCAAAGTTACCCGTATAATGAACTTTGGAGCTTTTGTAGAAATTGCACCTGAAAAAGAAGGGTTGGTACACATTTCACAGTTAGCTAAAGAGCGAGTAAAAGCTGTAACCGATATAGTTCAGGTTGGAGACATAATAGATGTTAAAGTAACGGAAATTGATGAGCAAGGACGTATTAATTTATCACACAAGGCAACTTTGCCTAAAAACTAGGATAAAAGGTGAGCAATGACAAATCTACCGGAAGTAATAACATTAGATAACGGATTGCGGGTAATTTTAGAAGATATACCCTTTGTACGTTCTGTTTCTTTTGGCATTTGGGTAAAAAATGGTTCCCGCAACGAGGACGAAAGCACCAACGGTATTTCACATTTTATAGAGCATATGCTGTTTAAAGGAACCAAAAACCGCAGTGCCAAAGATATTGCTGATGTTATGGACGAAATTGGCGGACAAGTTAACGCCTATACGTCAAAAGAGCATACATGTTATTATACTCGTACTTTAGATACTCATTTTGACATTGTTTTGGATGTATTATCAGATATGTTTTTTAATTCTCGTTTTGATCAAGATGATATCCAAAAAGAACGCAATGTTATTTTAGAAGAAATTAGTATGTACGAGGACACGCCGGAAGATATTGTTCACGAACTGCTCCAATATGCAGTATATAAAGCCGGATCTTTAGGGCTTTCTATTTTAGGTACAGAAGAATCAATTGGTGCATTTGATAATAAACGATTTAAAGACTACATGGAAAATCATTATGTACCGGAATCAACAGTAATTGCAGTAGCAGGAAATTTAAGCAATTGCGATGCATTAAGAAAAATTCGGGAAACCTTTGGAAGTTTCAAAGGTAAATCCCGAGTTCTTGATAGTGCCCTTCAACATTACAAGCCTGCCTTTATCAAAAAGGAAAAGGATATCGAGCAGGTTCATTTGTGTTTAGGATTTCCGGGTATAGCCGTTGGTACTAAAGCTTCTTATACTATGGCAACAATCAATACTATACTTGGTGGCGGCATGAGTTCTCGGCTTTTTCAAACTATACGTGAAGAACGCGGACTAGCTTATTCTGTGTATTCTTATCATACAGGTTTTGTGGATACAGGGTTGTTTACGATTTATGCAGCCCTTAATCCTGCTCAAATTGGCGATGTAACTGAGTTAATTTTTAAAGAAATACATGGGATGATTTCCGATAAAATCAATAAAAACCAATTGGATAAAACAAAAGAGCAACTAAAAAGCAATTACATTTTAAGTTTAGAAAGCGTAGCAAGCCGTATGAATAGTATCGGGCGCAATCTGCTGATGCTTGATAAAGTAATTACAGCAGATGAATTGATACAAAATATAGACAAGGTAGATTTGGACACTTTTTATGATTTATATGAAAAGGTGTTTAAAATTGACCAAGTAAGTTTGTCTATAGTGGGCAGCACTGATTTTGAATTGAATAGAGGGTAAAAATGGCTGATAATTTCTTAATTCAGCGTACTGCTGATGCTTACGACCTGCCTTTACCTGCTCGTGCTACACCTCTGTCTTCCGGGCTTGATTTACATGCTAATGTTCATGAAGATGTAAAAATACCTCCCGGTGAACGGAAGCTTATTCCTACAGGGATAAAAATATCTTTGCCAATGGGCTATGAAGCCCAAATACGCCCCCGAAGCGGTTTAGCATTAAATGCAGGTATAGGCATCCCTAATTCTCCGGCTACTATTGATGCCGATTACAGGGGAGAGCTTAAAGTAATTTTAATAAATTGGGGTACAGATCCCTTTATAGTCCGCCGCGGAGAACGCATTGCTCAATTGGTTGTATGCTCTATAGCCATGGTAGATTTTAATGAAACTTGTAACCTGCCCGACAGTGTCCGTGGCGAAGGCGGCTTTGGTCATACAGGAATCGGTTATGATAAGAAAGTGAATTGCTAAATATGAAATCTATTTTAAAAGATATAAACCAATATAATCATCATTTTACTATATCGCAAGTAGTAACATTTTTTGATCGAAAAGGATTAATTGTTACAAAATCTATGATACAAAACTATGTAAGGGACAAGTTACTGCGCCCTCCTGTTAATAAGCGATACTATACCCATAAGCATTTAGCCAATTTAGCTTTAATAACTAAACTAAAAACTGTCTACGAAATATCTGAAGTCAGAGCTGTATTACTGCCATTTATGGATGGTGAGGGCATTCCTCTGGAGATATATGAAAATTGTGTACAAAAAACAGAGGACTTGAAAGTTCATCCTCAATCAATGCTGGAGCCAACACTGGATACTTTAGTGCTAATGGCTCATAGTATAGACTTGAAAGAAGAAGCGCGAAAAAGACTATAATTTTAGAAGAGGTTTACATAAATGAAAAAAATATGCCTGTTTGACCTTGACGGAACCTTGATCGATCCACTTTCATCTATAACTTCAGCTATACAGTATGCTTTAATTGACCAAGATATTGAGCCACCAAGCCAAACTCAACTAAAATCATATATCGGCCCACCTATACGAGATACTATTAGAGATATATGCCCTTCTATTACGGAAGAAGAGGTAGAAAAATTTGTTGCTAAATTCCTGGAATATTTTGTTGTTAATGGATTTCACGAAGTGCAATTGTATCCTGGTGTTGCTGATATGTTAAGGCAACTAAAAGATGAAGGCTTTTTGTTAGCAGTTGCTACCGGCAAACTTACAGCTAATGCAAAAGAAGTTACAAAGCATCTGAACATTGCTCACTACTTTGATATTGTTGTTGGGTGTGAACTTGACGGTACACGCAGTCATAAAAATGAGATTATTGACATGGTGCTTAATTCGCTAGATCCTCAGCGACAATATGCTTCTGTAATGATTGGTGATCGCAAATATGATATTATTGGTGCCAATGAACAAAATATCAAAAGTATAGGTGTAACCTGGGGCTTTGGATCCCGTGAAGAACTGGAGAAAGAAGCTCCCACATTAATAGTAGATTCTATGGAAGAATTACAGCGCATACTTTTAGGTGATTGGAATATGCTATAGCTGAAAGGAGGTGCTGTTATGGCTAAAGCAGGCATGAGAAGGCCGGACCCAAGTGAACCTCATGGTACTGAAAGTAATAAAAAGCAAAAAAAAGATAAAAACGATGCACCACCGGTTCCGGAAATTCAAGGCAAAGAAAAAAACAAATAACGTAAGTTAGATAAATATAAACCATTAAAAAGAAGCCCTGCCGATTTAAAAGACGGCGGGGCTTCTTTCTATTATAAGATATCACGTTACATTATTGATTTGTTTGCAAGGATCAACTTACCGTCCAACAACATTAGTAAGGTAATCATCAAGAGATTCATTCAAAGCATCTGCCCATAAATCAAGCAGTTCTTGCACTGTTATTAAGCCCATCAAAGTTTCTTGAATGGCAGGTGCGGCAATGTTATTGTTGATAGATGCAAAATCAGGCAAGAATTGAGGATGGCCAAAGCTTGTTGTGTTAGGTGAGTTAACTGCGCCCATCATTGTAGAAATGTGAAGTGCGTTGTTAAGCCAAGCTTCATCCATAACTCTGATATTACTTGGTAATTGGCCCAATGTTTGGTTCCATTCGCTGTTGTTTTGAGCATTAACCATCCATGTTAAGAATTCAAAAGAGGCTTCAGGATGGTCAGTACCTGAGAAAATACTGTAACCATGTACAGAGGTAGAAAGGTTACGTGTACCTAAAACGGAATATGGCATTGGAATAGCTTCAAACATATCGTAATCTTCAAAAGCATCAACATGATTTTGGTAAGAACCTAAGTTGTGAACCATACTTCCGGCAATACCTGTACCAAAGTTAGCAGTGATTTCCATATGGCCGGCATTAAGATCACCTTCAGGTGTGTGTGTACCAAACAAAGCAAAATATCTTTCTAAGAAAGCTACGTTTTGCGGGTTGTTGATGGTAGTATTACCATTTACAAATACTTGCTCACCGGAGTTACTAAAAATCATCTCAAAGATAGTGGCAGCAGAACCGGGGCCACCTCTAAGGCTGTGTCCAAAACGAGTTTGAGAAGGATCTGTCATAGCTTCAATAGCATTAAAGAAGTCATCCCAATACCAGCTTTGTTGATTTGTAATGCCTTGATCTGCAAGCCAGTCTGCACGAACCCATATTGTATGAGTGTTAGATGTGGCCGGTAACATATGTGCATTACCTGCTGCATCAAGGTTTCTGATTTCGTCCATAAGAGCAGGAATCATTTCGTTGTAACCTGCCCATGTTGCAAGATGTGGTTCCAAGTTAAGGAGCGCATCTCTGAGAACAAGTCCGGCAACCCAACCATGCATAAGGTCAGTAGCATCAGGGGCAGCATTAGCGGAAAGTGCTACATTGATTCTGTTAAGAGCATCATCTTGAGGTATTGGTACATACTCAACATAAATGCGGTCTTGTGAATCATTAAAAGCTGCTACGTGACTTGATAAAACAGGTAAGCGGATAGGGTCAGAGTTAACAACCCAGTAAGTGAGGTTCATAACAGGCTGATCTTGGGTTGTGGGGGCAGGTGTAGCATTAGCCGGGGGAGGTGTTGGAGCTGTCGGTGCAGTACCGCCACCTCCGGCCGGAGTGTTTCCTCCACATGCTGTTGCAAGCAACATAGCACCAAGTAAGAATGGTACAAAGGTAAGCTTTTTAAATTTTGACATAAAATTACTCCTTTCATTTCCATAACTAATATTTATTGCTATACACAATTTCGCATTGCGTAATCGTGACACGATAATTGATGTGCAACCTAGCCCTTTACAGACCCGGCCGCAAGCCCCGATACAAGATGTTTTTGCAAATACACAAACATCAAAAGTGCAGGAACCAAGGCAATAATACTTCCTGCTGCCAACAGGCCATGGTTAGCAACGTATTCGCCTATAACCATCCTAAGCCCAATAGGTAAAGTAAAGTTGGTGCGGCTGGTCATAAACATAAAGGCAAACAAGAATTCATTCCAAACACCTACAAATGAGAATGCTGCCGTAGCCACAAGACCCGGTAAAAGCAGTGGAATTACTGTGTAGAATATAGCACCAATTTTACTGCATCCATCAATAGAGGCGGCTTCTTCAAGCTCTATGGGTATGCCGGACACAAAGCCACGCATAAGTATAGAGTTGAAAGATAACTGCATAGTGGTATTGATGATAATCAGTGAAAGATGGTTATCAAGGAGCTGCATATTACCAAAAATCAAAAAGAGAGGTATTATCAGCATTGCAGCAGGCAAAAATTGAGTGGTAAGCATCATAAACATAAAAACATTTTTGCCTTTAAACTTAAAACGGCTTAGCGCATAACCTGTAAAAATGGAAAAGAATGTTATAATAACAACACTAACCATTGCTACAAAAAGACTGTTGCGAAAATACATATCAAAACCTACAGCATCCCAAGCTGTCACAAAGTTAACAAAAGTCGCAGGATTAGGCAGGTATATGATCGGAAGTGTAACAATATCTCCTTCGTACATCAAAGAAGTTCTGACTGTCCAATATAGCGGAAATAGAATAAATATCATTATAAGAACCAAAGGCAAGTACAGCAGGAAGATTCTTTTTAGCCAATAAGATTTTGTTTTCATTTTCTATTCCTCCTGTCCAAATTTGCTGGCCTTTAAGTAAATTATAGCGAAAAGTAAAAGTATTATGAACGATACAGTTGCAAGGGCAGAACCATAACCAAAGTTTTGGTCAGTAACGGCAGTGTTAACAATGTACATTGTAAGCGTAGTCGTAAGACGTGCAGGGCCGCCATTTGTTAAGTTCATGATAAGGTCAACTGCATTAAATTCCCAAACTGTACGCAATAAGGTAGCAAGTACTATAGACTCTTTAAGATGCGGCAAAGTAATGTGTACAAATTTCTGTATGCTACTTGCGCCGTCTACATCACTAGCTTCATAAATATCAGCGGATATGGTTTGCAATCTGGCTAAAATCATTATGGCGAAAAATGGTATACCGCGCCAAACACCCGCAATAATTACAGAACCCAGTACAAAATCCGGGTTAGCAAGCCAAGCTATATGTGACTCAATAATACCAAAATCCAAAAGTATCGCATTGATAACACCCACATGCTGCTGGTACATCATATTCCACATCATAGCTGTAAGCACGCCGGATATAGCCCATGGATAAAACATGATTGTGCGTACAAGCCCTCTTAAACGGAACGCATTGTTTAAAAGCAGTGCTACAATCATTCCAAATATAAGTTGCAAACTTACCTGTGCTACTACCCATTGCAAAGAGATCACAAGACTTGATCTAAATACATTGTCATTAGTAAAAATATTTACAAAGTTATCAAACCCTGCAAAACCATCAACCCATGGTCTCATTAAGTTATGATGCTGAAAACCATGATAAAACACATTTGCAACAGGGTAAAACAGAAAAATGGTAATCAAAAGAACCGGCGGCGCAATAAATAAATACGCCAAAAAGTCCTCTCTTTCAAGTAAACTTTTCTTTCCTGATTTTCTGCTTGTGGCAGAAGGTTTTATACTTTTATCCATAACATGGCACCCCTTGGTAATTACTACCCATATATAATAGTAGTTCGATTCTATCATTTGTAATTTTTTTGTCAAGAGCTTTTAAAATTTGTTCTTTGTAGTTGAAATTTGCTAAAGAAACAGGTTAAAATTCACATATAAAATAACAGGAGGGACTCATATGAACATTAATTTTAGTCTTTTTGCCGAAGGTAAGCCCAAAGCTTTGACCATGAGTTATGATGATGGTGTTGTGCAAGATGCACAATTAGTTGGAATTTTTAACAAACATGAAATTAAAGGAGCATTTCATATTAATGGTGGCTTGTTTGGCACTGCGGGCGATAAACAGGGACGGCCACGTATCCCAAAAGATGAGATTAAGCAAGTATATGAAGGTCATGAAATTTCCTTGCACGGATACACCCATCAATCTCTATCTGTAACCCCTAACCTGCGTATTGCAGAAGAAATAATAAAAGACAAGCTGGAGCTGGAAAGCATAACCGGCGAGCCTGTGCGCGGTATGTCCTATCCCAATGGGGCAGTTAATGACACTGTTGTTGAGTTACTAACCCAAATGGGAGTTGAATACTGCCGTAAAGTAGAGACAACAGAAAGCTTTGACATTCCAAACGATTTTTTACGATGGGAAGGCACAACACATCATAAACGTCGCCTGCTGGAGCTTGGGGAAAGCTTTCTTGACAATTCAAATTCCAGGGGATGGCGGGCAAGATTGATGCATGTTTGGGGCCATTCTTTTGAATTTGATGAAAATAACAATTGGGACTTAATAGAAAAATTTTGCAGTATGGTAGGCGGCAAAGAAGATATATGGTACGCCACTAACATTGAAATAGTTGACTATCTAAAAACCTTGCGTAACCTAAAATTTACTGCGGATCAAAAAACTGTTTTAAATCAATCTATGATTGATGTATGGATTCAAGTTGATGGTGAGCCTGTAAAAATACCCGGTGGTGGTATTACAAAGATCGGATAAGGAGTGTGTGCATGAAATACCAAAACCCAATCATCCCCGGTTTTTACCCTGACCCAAGTATTTGCAAAAAAGGGGATGATTATTACCTTGTAACTTCTAGTTTTGAATTTTTTCCCGGTGTTCCAATATTTCACTCAAAAGATTTGGTAAATTGGAACCGGATTGGACACTGTTTGACTCGTAAAAGCCAACTTGACCTTGAAAATATATCCGCTTCCAAGGGAATTTATGCCGCTACAATTCGTTATAATCAGCATGATGACTTATTTTATATGGTAACTACCAATACAACCAAAATTGGCAATTTTTTTGTATATGCCGGCGATCCGGCAGGAGAATGGTCTGACCCTATTTTAGTTGATCAAAAAGGCATTGACCCTTCTCTCTATTTTGACGAGGATGGTACAGCACATTTTGTTTCTAACGACCGTGATAGAAGTGTGTATAAATCAGGCTTTCTAATGGCTCCCATTAACTTAAAAACAGGAGTCTTTTTAGAAAAGCCTGCACCTATCTGGGGGGGCATAGGTCAAAATTCTCCCGAGGCACCACATATATACAAGCGTAACAATTGGTATTACCAAATTGTAGCCGAAGGTGGCACAGAGCTTAACCATATGGTGACAATAGCTCGTAGCCGCTCCCTTTATGGTCAATACGAATCGTGTCCTTTTAATCCGATTTTGACCCATCAAAACCAAAAAGGCCATTTGATACAAGCTACCGGTCATGCAGATTTAATTGAGGATGATGAAGGTTACTGGTGGGCGGTATTTCTTGCATACCGCCAAACCCATCAATACTTCCATCACTTGGGCAGAGAAACATTCTTGGCTCCTGTAGAATGGGTAGATGATTGGCCTATCATTAATGGTGGTAAGGCCATAGAAATAGACATGAATTTGGATGTTAAAAAAGACGTCATACAAAATATCCAAACGCCATATCAAACAAATTTTAGCAAATGGGATTTCAACTGGGTTTATTTGCGTAATCCAAACGAAAGTTGCTATGAATTTACTGAAGAGGGTCTTTATCTTACAGGCAATGAGTATAATCTTTCAGATATTGCTAATCCGGCTTTTTTAGGGATACGGCAAAACCATCTAAAGGGTAAAGTAGAATTTGACATGAAATTTGATCCCACTGCAAATAATGAAGAAGCAGGAGTTTCAGTTTTCTATAAATTTGACGCTCATTTTGATATTTTTGTAAAGCGTATGGATGATCAAAACTATTTATGTTTCCGCAAGGTGGTTGGAGATATCGTTCATATGGAAGCAAAACTTCCTATTAAATGCAGTGATATTACAATTATAATTTATGCAGAACCTTTGAAATATTGCATGTACGCTATTGTAGAAAAACAGGAAATAAAGTTAGGTGAAGCCTTAACCCGCCATGTATCAACAGAAGCTCACGAACTTGGGTTCACAGGAGTTTTTTATGCAATTTATGCTAGCGGAAATGGGTGTACATCACAATCAAAAGCCTTATTTACAAGGGCTGCAATTAAAATTTGAGAGAGCAGCCGGTCTCATTTTGTTATCGGTTGGGTAGCAAATCTACACTTAAAAAGCCGCAAGTTTTTTATCGCTTGCGACTTTTTCTATGCCTCTATTAATTTATTTTTTGCTTACAAATTCTCAATGCAAGGTAAAGGTTATCTTTCGATCTGCTTCGCTGACTTTTGAAACAAGCACTGTGACAGGATCTCCCAAGCGAATCCGTTTCTTCCTCCTAAGACCATAAAAAGCAAGCTGCTTTTCTACATATACATACTTATCATCGATAAGAGAGTCTAACGGAACAAGACCTTCTACAGTATTAGGTAGCTGAACATAAAATCCCCAGGGTAGTACATTGGAAACCGTTCCTTCAAAATATTGTCCAATTTTATCTGCCATTAGTTGGACTTTTTTTAGTTGAAGAACTTCTCTTTCTAAAGACTCAGCGTTTCGCTCAGTTTGTGAACAATGTGCACAAAATTCAGGCAATTTATCCTTAAATTTTTTATCTTTCTTTTGGTTCAAATGGTCTTTAACAATCCTATGAATCATTAAATCAGGATATCGACGTATAGGGGAGGTAAAATGGCAATAATATTTAGACGCTAACCCAAAATGCCCTGTGTTTTCCGCTGTATACCGAGCTTGTTTAAGACTACGTAAAATAACCGGGCCAAGTGATGCTTCTGCCGGCTTATCTTGGATATCCTTTAATAATCTTTGCAAGGATTTAGCGGTTGTACCTTGCGCATTTACCGGAAGTTTATATCCCAAATTACCGGCATAAGCAGATAACTGATATATTTTATCCGGATCCGGCCCATCATGAGTACGGAAAACAAATGGCTCATTTTTAAAATTTTGCGCCACTGTCTCGTTGCATACAATCATAAATTCTTCTATTATGTTAGTAGCAGCAGTAGTTTCTCGCATTTCTATGTCAATGGGGAATCCATTATCATCTACCATAACTTTAGCTTCAGAAAAACCAAAATCAAGTGCTCCACGATCCATGCGTTTTTTACGTAAAATTCCTGCAAGTTTTCTCATATCTCTAAAATATTTTGACCAAGGTTCTTCCCAACGCTCTTCCAACAATTCTAATACTTCATCATAGGTAAAGCGACGTTTGCTATGGATAACAGAAGGTACTATACGATAAGATACAACTTCACCAAAGTTGCTGATCTCCATTACGCAGCTAAGGGCAAGCCTGTCCACATTAGGATTAAGAGAGCATATACCGTTAGATAGCTTATGGGGAATCATAGGTATAACTCGATCCGCTAAATAAACACTTGTGCCACGGGCAAAAGCCTCTGAATCTATTGCACTACCGGACGGTACATAGTGGGATACATCTGCAATATGAACGCCTAATTCAAAATTTCCCGAAAACGAACGCTTAAAAGATATAGCATCATCTATATCTTTGGTGTCGCTTCCGTCTATTGTAATGGTTGTCCATTTACGGAAATCAGTCCGGCCTTGTATATCATTTTCGCTAACAGATTGGGGAAGTGCAGCGGCTTCTGCCAAAGCTTCTTCAGAAAACTCATAGGGTATGTCAAATTGTCGCACAAGACTCATTATATCCATACCGGGATCATTTTTGTGGCCAAAAATATCAGCAACTTTAATTTGCCCTTCTATACTTACCGAAAACATCACAAGATGGCCTTCAACAAGCCCCATTTTTTTAATAGTAGCAGGAGCCAGAGGAAAAATATAGGGAATTTTAGGCTCCATAGGGGCAATATACCCGCCCCTTTTTTCTGCACAAAAAGCACCCGCCAGAAGAGGTATGCCCCGTGAAACTATACGGGTAATAAACCCCTCCGGGCGGGTGCTATCACTGCTTTTTGTAGAAAAATACTGCTTTTTACTACTCTTGGTTAGTTTAAGCTCACATTCTACAACATCCAAATGCAGTGCGCCATTAACATCATTTGATGAAATAAAGATATCCGTCTCGTTTGGGTTATCTGTGCAAATAAATCCAAATCCCCGTCCGGTGGAGGAAAATGTGCCTATAATTCTATTTATAGCAGGCACAATACCACCGAAAATACAAGAAGCAAAGCCCCGCCTATTTTAGTCCATTTTTCCAAAGAACCTTCTAAAGTGCGGCCTTTATTTTTATCCCAATAGGTGTCTGCATTCCCCATACCTGCCACGCTGCCAATACCACCGGAACGCTTTTTTTGCATTAAGATTATTGTTACAAGCGCAGCACAACCTGCAATATATGCCAGACTTAAAAGGATATATGGTACATTCATTAGATCAATTCCTCCAATCATTTTATAGGATTATTTCCGCAAGTATATCACATTTTGGTTTTACTCTGCAAGTTATATTCCTACACTCAACAATTCATAAATTTCATGACCTGATTAAGAAGCTGTATTCAACTCTTGATATACCGGATTGGCGATGGCGATTTTTCGCCGGTTCAAGGAAATTACGACACCGCGTACCCAAGGTACGCTTGGAGAACTAGAACATCGTTTCTAAGTTGAATACAGCTTCTTAAAATTTTTCGTAATTATTACGAAAAAAAACCTTGACAAATTCCATACAATTTAATATACTGTATTTGCGTGGGGCAAGTGGCCCAATAGCTCAGTTGGTTAGAGCGCCGGCCTGTCACGCCGGAGGTCGAGGGTTCGAGTCCCTTTTGGGTCGTATATAAAAAAACACCTTATTGTTAATTCAATAAGGTGTTTTTTTGCATTATAGCAAATGTTAAAATGGCTATCCAATTAGCTCATGGAAAGTAATTTTACGTGAATATGATCAAAGTTCGGTGAACGATTTTTGTTCATCGAACTCACATTAATTTTGCAAGAAAAAAGCATAAGCATTCACATTTTTAATACATGACCTGATACTTAAACAGCTCACATTATAATAATAATTGCAGTAATTCTCCTATATTTGATGCTCCGTATATTTCCATAGAACCAGGTATACGCAAGCCTTTTAAATGCGTTTGAGGTACTATGCATTGGGTAAAACCCAGCTTGTTAGCCTCAGCTATGCGCCGCTCTGCCATAGTTACCGCCCTCAATTCGCCCGTTAGCCCTACTTCTCCAAAAACCAAGCAATAAGGGTTAATCGGCTTATTTTTATAGCTGGATGCTAATGCGGCAACAACTGCACCATCAGCGGCAGGTTCCATAATCTTCATGCCCCCGGCTACATTTACATAGCTGTCATAAGTAGCAAGTTTATAGCCTGCACGTTTTTCCAATACAGCCATTAGCATAACCACTCGATTATAATCCATGCCGGTTGCAGTTCTGCGCGGATTACCAAATTGGGTATAACTGCACAGTGCTTGAACCTCTGCTAAAATAGGCCGCGTACCCTCTAAGCAACAGGTAACAGCAGAACCGGACACATTAAGAGGACGCCCGGCAAGCATATAGGCCGAAGGGTTATCAATCTCTCGAAGACCCTCCTCGCACATTTCAAAAACACCTATCTCGTTTGTAGATCCAAAACGGTTTTTAACAGCCCGAATTAATCTGTACCGTTCTCGCCGTTCTCCCTCAAAATATAATACTGTATCTACCATATGCTCCAGCATCCTAGGGCCTGCCAAGGTTCCTTCTTTTGTTACATGGCCTACTATCATCACTGCGGTTGAGCTTTCTTTTGCTGCCCGCATTAACTGAAGCGTACATTCTCGTACTTGAACCACACTGCCCGGCGCAGAGCTTATATTAGAACTTACCATCGTTTGGATGGAATCTATCATTACTAAAGAGGGTTTTATCCGATCAATAGCACCAAGTATAGTTTCTATATCCGTTTCAGGCAAAATATAAGCGTGTTTGGTATGTACTTTTAAACGATCTGCCCGCATTTTAATTTGGCTTGCACTTTCCTCACCGGAAACATACAGGCAAGTATGACCACATGCATCCAAATGACGGCAAATTTGAAGCAACAAAGTGGATTTGCCTATCCCCGGGTCTCCTCCCAAAAGCATCAGAGTACCTTCTACTATGCCACCACTTAAAACATTATCCAATTCCGACAAGCCGGTAGCCATTCGTTGGTTTTTATCCTCAGAAAAAGCAGAAACCTCACTAAGTTTAGTAGGCAAACCGGATAGTCTTTGTTTTGCGGATTTTGTCGTTGTCACCACAATTTCTTCTAAGGTATTATATTGTCCGCAATCCAAACACCGCCCAATCCATTTGCTGGTTTTATATCCGCATTGGTTGCAAGCAAAAACAGTTTTTTCTTTAGGCATATAATCAGTCCCATTAATTCATTAATTACTATTATAACGGTAATGATGTAGTAATATAATTTCATCAAAAACCGAAGGTTGAGGCATTACATTATGAGAATGCGCAAAATTAGTTAACATAATAACCCATCTGCGAAATCGTGCAAATTCATCTTCATCTATTTCGCCTATCAAAGGTGGTGAATACTGCTCTTGTCCTGTAAAGTACAGGAAATATCCGGTAAGTTGTCTTGATACCCAGTTAAGATTAACGCCACCTGTAAGATTTTCAAATTCTCTTCCAAGTTCCGGCCTTTCTTGCCAAACATCAAATATTAGCCCTCTTACCATTTGTATTTCATCATGGGTAATTATATCATACATGTATTGATCCCATAATTCGCCAAAGGCATCATTGGAAGTGTAAGCAGCAGTCCAAAATTTTTCCGGGCCGGCTCTATCAAGTAATAACCTGTCAAAAACACTGTTGTATACAAATCCGATTTCTGCTCTGCGTCCACTGATCCACTCTAAATCCATACCATAATAAATTTCTATGCGGCCTGGTGTGCCTAAAAATGATTCTGCCTTTAAGTCTGACAATGATTCACCCAGCCCCAATGCATGACCCAATTCATGGATCATGGTATGGATAAATTCCATTTCACCTAAATAAATAAGGTATTCTGTTTCCGTCATTTGCGAAACATCTATTTCAAAAAACTCAATAACGTCTGTTCCAACAATTTCAGTAATAAGTCCATAAAAAAGCGAAGAAATATCAGCTACAAAAATATGAGAAACATTTGAATCGACAATTAAGTATGCCCCCATATAGTCTTGATAATCATATAATCGTGCAAAATAAAAATATACTCTACTCAAAATTTGTTCTAAAAATTCTCTGTTAAAAGGCTTTGTTTGAGAAAGATAATCTTCACTAAATCCTTGTATCAACATTTCTCTTGTGCGATAACTTATTTCAGCATCTACGGGAAATCCATATTCGTCCCGGCCTTGATATGCCTCAATAAAATTTCTAACATACTGCGTATAAAACCGACCAACTGTATCTGCAAAAGCTCCGTTAGTCTGCAAAAAAATGTTTTCATTGTTAATAAAGCGATCATCTGCCCATAGAGGATCAACGGTAGCAACCAATTCCGCGGGAGTTTCAGATCCTAAAGCAGTAGTTCCAATGTTAGTTTGCAGCGTATGTATTAATTCATCAAAGCCCTCAAGATTTAAACCATAAGAACAGCCTGAAAACATTATGGTAAAAACCACTAAGCAAACAGGCATAAAATAAAATTTCTTTTTCATAAATAAAATCGTGCCTTTCTGAGAGTTTCTCAATAAATTACAAAGTTTAAGTGGGTGCTTTAGTGCGATCACAGTAGCAAAACTCCTGCTTTAGCGCAAGCTTCCTCCATTTCATTAGGCCATATAGAGGCTTGTACTTCTCCAATATGGATTTTACCCAGCAAAAACATACATATACGAGATTGTCCCAGGCCACCACCAATGGTAAGAGGCAGTTGTCCGTTTAATACTGCCTTATGATATGGCAATTCCAGTCGTTCTTCGCAGTCTGCTTTTTTTACTTGCTCACGCATAGAATCAGCATCTACTCTTATTCCCATAGAGCTTATTTCAAAAGCAGTATCCAAAGGGGCATAGTAAAATAGCATGTCTCCATTAAGAGTCCAGTCATCATAATCCGGAGCACGGCCATCGTGCCTGTCCTCATCACCTGCTTTATCACCTATCTGCATAAGAAAAACTGCTTTATATTCCTTGCATACGGCTCGCTCTCTTTCCTTTGGACTAAGCCCGGGATAATTTTTTACTAATTCTGTTGCTGTAATGAATGTAATATCTTCCGGTAAAGTTGGTGCCACTCCGTATGTTTTGCAAACTAAATCTTCAACATACTTAAACACATTGAAAATTTGAGTCACTATTTTTTTTAGTGTCTCAACGTTACGTTCTTCTTTAGTAATAATTTTTTCCCAGTCCCATTGATCTACATAAATAGAATGAGTATTATCCAACTCTTCATCACGGCGGATAGCGTTCATATCGGTATATATACCTTCTCCAAATGTAAACCCATACTGCTTTAAGGCCATGCGCTTCCACTTTGCAAGAGAATGAACCACTTCCACATCCTTGCCTATATCCGGCACATTAAAAGCAACGGGACGTTCAATGCCATTAAGATTATCGTTAAGCCCTGTATCCGGAAACACGAACATAGGAGCCGATACCCTGGTTAAGTTTAGTGTTCTGGATAAGGTGGCTTCAAATAAATCCTTTATGTATTTGATAGCAACTTCTGTTTCTTTTATTGTTAACATAGATTTATAGCCATCAGGTATTTGCAGTCGCATTATTTTGTCTCCTAACTTATAATTTTGCCATATATTAATCTTGGAATGTAAATTAATATTTAAAAAGCGAGGTTAATTAATGCAAATTATACAAGATTTGATTCCACTAACATTTAAAAATAGACCGGCCGGCAGAAATCCAATGAAATACATCACCATACACAATACCGGCAATGCAAGTATTGGTGCCGGAGCCAAAACACATTCAAATTATTTAAAAAGCAACACCGCAGTAAACTTGCCTGTAAGTTGGCACTACACAGTAGACGATCAAGTTATATATCAACATTTACCCGATGCTGAAACTGCTTATCATGCCGGTGACGGCAATGGTAATGGTAATATGCAAAGTATTGGTATAGAAATATGTGAAAATACAGATGCAGATCTTTTTAAAGCAACCGAAAACACTGTAACCCTAGTTGCATCTCTATGTCAAAAGTATAATATACCAATAAAAAATGTATTGCAGCATAATCACTGGTCAGGAAAGGATTGCCCTCATAAATTGCGTAGAAATGCTCCTTACAGTTGGAGCACTTTTTTAGATAAAGTAAGAAGTAAACTTACAAGTAGTTTGCCACCGGAACCCCCGGCCAGTTCAAAAACTCCCGAAGAAATAACAGTAGATAATGCTATAGCCGCCGGCATAATAACTGATAGAGTTTACTGGCTAAATGTTCTAAACAACACCGGTAATGCTAATCCTCAATTTGTTAAAGTTATGATGGATAATGCTGTTAGAACTATATCAACAAGCAGCAGCCAAAAAGATTTGTCTGAGTTAAAAGCCAATCTTACAAGCATCGCTAATAATATCCAAAACATTGCGGTACAACTCTAACAGTTCGTATTCACATGCTAGAAAATCACCAGCAATTGGATGCAAAGATAATTCTGTATACAAAATAGCCACTTGTTTTTCTTCAGCAAAACTTACTGTGCCGTCTCTTAGCCTTTTTGTTTCCAGTTCAATTTGATTTTTTCGATAGTTTATAACCCGCTCCATTAAGAGCGGGTCTTGTTCTATAGCCTTTTTATGAAGGCAATAATTTTTATACAAATCACTTCCTTCAAAAAGAACTGCCAATTTTTGTGCAGCCAACTTTATTGATTTTATATCAGGATTTTCTATAGAATAGTGAGACATGGCTACAACTCCATTATAATAGGCAAAATCATTGGGTTGCGCTTTGTTTTCTGCCATAAAAAATTCTTTAAATCTTCTTTTATTACATTTCTGATATAGTTCCATTCTGTGATATTTTTTTGATCGCAAGTATAAAGAGCCTCAGTGACTACTTTTTTTGCTTCCTCTATCAAATCTTCAGATTCCCTTACATACACAAATCCGCGAGAAATAATATCCGGTCCGGACAGTATCACACAACGTCCACCATCCAGGCATATTCCGGCTACTACTACCATTAAGCCGTCTTGAGCCAGGTGTTTTCTGTCTCTTAATACTACATTGCCTACGTCGCCTACACCCAAGCCATCTACTAAAACTTGACCTGAAGGTACCGTTGTAGACACGCGGGCACTATCTGCTGTCAATTCTAAAACTTCACCATTATGCATGATAAAAACATTATCTTTGTTCATTCCCATAGTAATTGCCAGGTCTCTGTGCTGTTTAAGATGTCGATACTCACCATGTACAGGCAATAGAAATTTAGGTTGTATCAATGCGTGCATCAACTTTATTTCTTCTTGCTTTGCATGACCGGAAACATGTACATCCATAAGACCTTCATATACTACCTCTGCCCCTTTTCTCATTAAATCATTTATCACACGAGAAATTGTTTTTTCGTTCCCCGGAATAGGCGAGGCACTTACTATAATTTTATCTCCGGGCTTTATTTCTATTTGTCGATGTTCGCTACTGGCCATACGAGATAATGCAGCCATAGGTTCGCCTTGGCTGCCGGTTGTTATTATAACCATTTCTTGATCTGTATAACGTTTAATTTCAGATACTTCTATCAAGACATTATCGGGAATATTCAGGTATCCTAACTCACCGGCTGTAGCAACTGCATTAACCATACTGCGCCCAAGAATTGCCACTTTACGCTGATGTTTTACCGCAGAGTTAATGACTTGCTGAATTCTGTGGATGTTTGATGAAAATGTAGCCACCATGATACGTTGATTAGGTGACTGTTCAAAAATATCTTCAAATATAACGCCTACAGTCCGTTCTGACATTGTATATCCACGTTGCTCTACATTAGTGCTTTCGCACATAAATAAAAGAACGCCCTCAGTACCTAGTTGTGCAAAACGCCTCAAATCAATAGGTTCTCCTTGTATAGGAGTATAGTCTATTTTAAAGTCCCCTGTATGGATAACTGTACCTATTGGCGTTTTTACTGCAATAGCCACAGAATCCGCTATACTATGAGTTGTTCTGATACATTCGACATTAAAACATCCTAACTTAAACTGTTGATTTGGCGAAACGCAATGTAATTCTGCTACACCGGATAGATTATGCTCTTTTAGCTTGTTATCCACCAATCCAAGGGTTAATCTTGTTCCGTAGATTGGTGTTTTGAAATCGCGTAAAAAATATGGCACTGAACCTATATGGTCTTCATGCCCATGGGTTAATACAATTCCCCTAATCTTATTTTTGTTTTTTTGCAAATACGTAAAATCAGGAATTACTAAATCAATACCCAGCATATCATCTTGGGGAAAGGCTACACCACAATCAATAATCATAATGTCGCCGCCATATTCCAAGACAGTCATATTTTTTCCAATTTCATCCAAGCCGCCAAGAGAAAAGACTTTTAGTTTTTTCTTTGCAGCCAAAAATTATGCACCTCACTTTTTCTGTTTATTTAATACCTTCTCTAAAATTCTTTTTAATACCCTATACCAAGTGCATCAAAATCTTCTTTAAACAAAGAAAAGGCCAATTCAAAAGACTCATGTTCCTCGTCTACCAGTTCAAAAACCAGTTCTTCTTCATTGACCTCCTCGCCCTCTTTACTTGTTATGCATTTGAAAATAAGTACTTCTGCAACAGGGTCATCTGACTCTTCAACTTCTTCTTCTGCCAGCATGTACAGGCAGTCTCCTTCTCTTTTTGTAGCAAGCATACGGTATCCTGTCTCGGTACCGTCCTCATCAAACATAGAAATTGCAGAATCCTCTGCATCAAAACCTTCTAAAGATTCAAAGTCTGTCATGCTGATCCACTTCCTTTTTATTGCAATTTTTCAAATAGTCCATATATCCTTGTAAAATGAACACTGCTGCCATTTCATCTATCACCATTTTTTCTTGTACATGACCGCTTAAAGTGCGCCTTGCGCCAGCCGTACTAAGACGCTCATCCCATAAAATTACAGGTATACCTTTTAAGTTACGGTCAAGTTTTTCTTTAAATGCTAAAGTTTTAGTACAACGTTCTCCCAAGGTATTATTCATATTTTTAGGAAAGCCAAGAACAATAGCATCCACAGGCTCGTACTGTCCAACAAGCTCAGTAAGGCGGCGAATACTTGGTTTTATGGCATTTTCACGATCACGACGAATGGTCTCCAATCCCAATGCCATTATGCCTAAAGGATCACTTACGGCCACACCAATAGTTTTACTGCCAAAATCCAACCCCAATAACCTAGACTTAGACATTATCTCCCAGATAGCACCAGACGATTTCTTCAAGTAACTCGTCACGCTCTAACCTAGTAATTAAGCTGCGAGCATTCATATGACTGGTGATATATGTAGGGTCACCGGAAAGAATATACCCGACGATTTGATTGATTGGGTTGTAACCCTTGTCTTGTAGGGCAGCATAAACTCTTAGCAAAATTTCATGTACTTCATCTTTGGGCGTTCTATCGGTTCCACTTATTTTTTGTGTTTCTGACAGTCGGTTATCTTTCATTTAGATTGCCTCCACTTCTCCATACATCACTCCGTCCTTCAACTCTTTCAGTCTAACGGGGATAATCTGATTTTCTAAATTTTGCATATTACTATGCACTCGTACTGTAATATATTGGGTAGTATGACCTTCCCAAACAGTGTCAGTTTTCGCTTTGCTTGAATCAACTCTTGATTCAAATAGTACCGGCAACACATCACCAATATATTTAATACAAAAGTCATGGTTCATTTGTTTCCCCAATGTACGCATGGCATGACTGCGATGCTCTTTTGTTTTTTTATCTATTTGGTTTTTGTATTCGGCAGCAGGCGTTTTTTCTTTTGGTGAATACATAAACACATGGATACGAAAGAAGTTAATTTCTTCAACAAATTTTAAACTTTGAGCAAAATCTTCTTCTGTTTCTCCGGGGAAGCCAACTATAATGTCAGTAGTAAAGGTTCCTTTGGGAAATAAACTGCGAAGCTTTTTCGCTTTTTGTGCGTATTGATCAGAAGTATATTTGCGGTTCATTCTTGAAAGTGTCCGATCACAACCACTTTGTAAAGACAGATGAAAATGGTCGCACAACTTAGGTAAAGAAACAATAGCATTCAAAAATTTCTCATTTATTATATTAGGATCCAGGCTACCCAAACGTAAGCGTTCTAAACCATGTATATCATGTATTTGCTTTATTAGGTCAATTAAAAGATTATTGTCGTTACTTACATCATTTCCATAGGCAGCAATCTGTATACCGGTTAAAACAATTTCTTTACATCCTAACTTTACAAGATTTTCTGCTTCACTTAATAAATCTGCTATAGGCCGACTTTTTACCAGACCGCGAGCATAAGGCACAATGCAGTAAGAACAATATCTGTCGCAGCCATCTTGTATTTTAAGATAGGCACGGGTGCGCTTAGTAACAGTCTTTATACAGCTTGATATTTTTTGAGTTTCATATTCATCTAATCTTGGCTTGACACTTAAATTAAAGCTTGTTTCAAAATGAGAAGTCACCATTTCTACCAAGCTGTCTTTATATTGTGTTCCCAGTACCATTGATACACCTTCAAGCTTTTGCAATGCCTCCGGGTTAACTTGAGCATAACAGCCATAGACTACAATTAATGCCTGTGGATTTTGCTTATATGCTCGGCTTATCATTTGCCGTGACTTTTTATCACTAACGTTAGTTACAGTACATGTATTTATAATATAGACATCTGCAATGTCAATAAATTCTACAATATTAAAGCCTCCGGCAGAAAAATCCTGCAAAATAGTTTCTGTATCGTATTGATTCACCTTGCAGCCTAAAGTAAAGGCAGCTACTGTCATATTTAATCCTCTTTAATTAAAAAATAGTTCTTGGATATGAGATTCTATTACATCCTGATTATTCTGTTCTGTACCGGCTTTACTATCTATGGCAAAGACTTCTACAGTTCCGGGTATACCACCTGCGTCAGATATCATTTTTATTCCTGTATTAATATATTTCATATGGCTTACTCCGGCAGTAAGAAGCATATGCACTTTTTTCCCTTCAAGGGGTGCATTTTCAAAAAAGTACCTAATAGGTGCGGCCGGCTGCCCTGCCCAGATAGGAGCACATATATATATTTCACTGTTATCAAATTTATCTGATGTAGGCATGTTAAGTATGGGGGAAGATTTTTTTGTTAATGCTTTCCGGATACAAGAAAAACTGAAAGCAATTTTATTATTTGGATCGAGGTCAGAGTTTAATATATAAACAGGTTGGTTAAGTATCTTCCCAAGTATATCAGCACAAAATTTCGAATTTTGTGTGACAGAATAACAAAAAATCATATGCGAGCATCCTTTCTGGATGATTTTAGCATAGATATTGCAAGATTGCAAAAATATATGGAAAACTTCATGAGAGTAAAGTCCTAAAGGTAAAAGCAGGTATATGAATACAATAAAAATCCCGCCGTAGCCTAAATATAATACAATGCGGCTTTTGCGGGATCCTATACTTGACTGTTTCAAAAGGAAATTCAGTTGGGGAGTGTGGCTCACCAACTGATCTTACAAGCCTCTGAATGCCTTTAAAATGGTACTTGGAAAATTTTGATGTGGTCTGTAAAGGACAAAACTGTCCCTTTAACTATACATATATTTAATGCTACAATCTCAACAAGTTAAATTTTAGAGAAAACAAGTTGAGAAAGGGGTAAAAATTGTGAAAAAATGTATGATTAATCTAGTAATGTTGTTAGGTATTTTTGCTGTAGGTTTGGTTGGTGTATCAGAAATAGCAATTTCTTTAAACTACAGATATACCCCAAATGTATGTTTTGAAAACTTTCAACCATTTGATTTAGGTAAGGAGCAGATATGAGTGAGAATCTGATAGCTTTAGGTCAAAATTTCAAAATTATAAATTAATTTGATATTTGGTAGCAACAATCGTTTTTACACGTGATGCCATTTCATTTCTTTTAAGAGAGATAAAAGTACTGTATGAATGCTTGAAACCTTCAGCAGCACTCTCTTTATCGCCCATATAGTATAATGACTTTGCTCTGTTATAAAGCAACTTAGCAAAATTCTTGAAGTTTTTTATGGATTCACAAAACTCAAGCCCTTCTTCGCAAACGTTAAACGCTTCCTTATAGCGTTTTTCGTCAATAAAACAATCTGATAGGTTGTAATAAGTAGTGGGTAAGAAATGGTTTCTTATCTCACTGCTTATTTTTTTGTTTTGCAATGATTTACACATTGCCTTAAAAATTCTTGTAGCAAGATAATTCTGGTTTAAATCAATAAGTATAATTGCAATTAAATTTAAGATGCGATATTCATTTAACGAAAACATCCTATCAGATATTATCCCGTACTTAACTCTATTATCTTCAGATATAACTGATGGAACTGTTATGCGTAGCGCACTATAAAGAACATCTAAAGAAGCTTGCAAGTTTTTGTGTAGGTTTCTTTGAAAAAAGCCATCACATAAAAGTAATGCTTGCAGTATTTGAGGGTTTTTTGGGTCACAGTATTTTTGTTCTTTTAGCAATTCCAGATGCCGGCTTGCCTCTTGATAACGTTCATCAAAAAGTAAATTGCAAATTTCTTCAAAACTATTCCGAAAGGTCAGCAGGTCTTGTCCTTCAACTAAGCTTTCAAACTCTGACATTGATACTCCAAATACTGATAAAAAAAATTTAATTTCAAAAATAGATGGTGCAACTTTGCCTTGTTCAATCCGGCGAAGTGTTTTTGTTGAGCATATCGTTTCAGATGGAGTATCGCATTTGGTAAGCTCCCTCTGGCTTAGGCTTCTTTGTTGCCTAAGCTGTTTAATGGTTTCTCCAACTTTTACGTTATACATATCTTGCTCATTACCTAATGATTGCACATTGCTAATATTAGCATCCATTTTAAGACCTCCAAACTGTTAATGTTTATAATTTTTTCCAGACATGTAAGTTAATTGTGCTTAAAAAAGGGACAATGTTGGCCGTATAACATGGGCAAGTACTATGATAACATATTATTGTGCTAAATGTTAGTATTAGTATAGTTCGTAGAGAAAGGAGAGATTTTAACCATGAAAAGAAAGTTAGCACTGTTAGTGGCTCTCGTTTTGGTCTTTCAGTCGTTTGCGCCTATTATCGGAAACGGTACTTTTATTAGGGCATATGCTGGTAATTTTAATTATTCAATACCGGCAATTTCTGAGATGACAGTTCTTGAGCCGATGATTTCCGTCGAATTTGACGAAGAACCAGACGATCCGGGAGATGAGTCCGAGCCGAGCGATGAGCATCCCGGCGAGGAAGAACCGGAAGATGAACATCCAAGCGAGGAAGAGCCTGAAGATGAACATCCAAGCGAGGAAGAGCCTGAAGAAGAGCATCCGAGCGAGGAAGAGTCGGAAGAAGAGCATCCTAGCGAGGAAGAGCCGGAAGATGAGTATCCCGGCGAGGAAGAACCGGAAGATGAGTATCCTAGCGAGGAAGAGCCGGAAGATGAGTATCCTAGCGAGGAAGAGCCGGAAGATGAACATCTAAACGAGGAAGAGCCGGAAGATGAGTATCCTAGCGAGGAAGAACCGGAAGATGAACATCTAAGCGAGGAAGAACCGGAAGATGAGTATCCCGGCGAGGAAGAGCCGGAAGATGAGTATCCCGGCGA
>Ga0123355_10000741_pt1 | contig 44443 bp, 54 predicted proteins | sample TergutEmb28metaG_3_FD_89872 | JGI IMG/M metagenome (GOLD analysis project Ga0123355, IMG submission 89872) | Embiratermes neotenicus P1 segment gut microbial communities from Petit-Saut dam, French Guiana - Emb289 P1 | ecosystem: Host-associated > Arthropoda: Insects > Digestive system > Gut ...
ATAAAACATCATTAGAAGTAGCATAAAAATTTAATAACATTTACATTGTTAAAAAAACGGACACTTAATATTGCAATTTATATTCAGACCAAGAATTTGAAGAAAATTTGACAGAAGAAGTTGAGCAGTACATTCAATATTTAAAAATGGTAGGCTCACTCTACTTAGAAATAGTGGGACCAAATCCATACATTATTGAATGGAATGATGGAAATTTTTCCACCATGCGGTTCTTGAATAAGTGGAGAAGTGTAAACGAAATATGATGTTTTAGTTCTACCGCAATGCAGACGAAACAAACAAAAAAATGAGTTGCTTGCCTTATTGGTAAGCAACTCGTTTTAACTTGATTGAAAATTCCAAAGTGAGAGTGTTAAGTTGTAGTGTATTGTTCATTACGGAAAGGTGTGATATAATAGGCCTGCCGGCCTATTGAAACGCTTGCCTGAATAATACACGAAAGACTTCGTCTTTTGGCAGCGTTATAATAGACTTTGTAAGTAGAGGCCAAAAACAAAGGAGAAAAGTATGGGTTTTTTTGATAAGCTAAGAAGTGGATTAGGAAAGACTAGAGATTCACTAGGCGATAAAATGAATAATGTATTTGCAGGATTTAAAAAAGTTGATGAAGAGTTATTAGAAGAGTTAGAAGAGATTCTGATAATGTCAGACATAGGTGTAGATACAGCGGTAGATATAATAGGAAGATTAAGAGAAAGAATAAAAAAAGATAAGATAGAAGATCAAGACTTCGTCAAAACTGCATTAAAAGAAGAGATGAAAGATATTTTAGATGTAGAAAACAAAGAATTGAAGCTAGAGACTAAGCCGTCTGTGATTTTAGTGGTTGGTGTAAATGGAGCAGGAAAAACAACATCAATTGGGAAAATGGCAAATAGATTAAGGCAAGATGGAAAGCAAATTGTTGTTGCCGCTGCTGATACTTTCAGAGCAGCAGCGGTTGAGCAGCTGGAGATATGGGCTGAACGTGCAGGAAGCAAGATTGTGAAAAAGGAAGAAGGAACTGATCCGGCTTCGGTAGTGTATGAAGCAATACAGGAAGTAAAAAGAATTGGTGCAGATGTTCTTATATGTGATACTGCAGGAAGACTTCATAACAAGAAACATCTAATGGATGAACTTCTTAAAATAGAAAAAGTAATAGCAAAAGAATTACCAGAAGCCTCAAAAGAAGTGTTATTAGTTCTAGATGGGACAACTGGACAAAATGCTATTCAGCAGGTAAAAGCATTTAAAGAAACTGTAGATATAACAGGACTGGTGTTAACTAAGCTGGATGGAACAGCGAAAGGTGGGGCAGTAGTTCGGAATAGTTAATGAGAACAAAATTCCAGTAAAGTTTATTGGAGTAGGCGAAAAGATAGAAGATATGGAAATATTTAATTCAAATGATTTTGTTAATGCAATATTTTAAATAGCTTCATAGAATATAAATAAGTTATAGAGTAGTAAAAGGAGAAAAAATGGAGTGGACAGTTCCTTATATAATTTCACAAGTGCTAGTAATAGCAATGTATGTTACTTTAGCGATAACATACTACTTGAAGGATAGGCGAAAGATATTAGCAATAAATTTTTTAGGTTGCGTATTTTCAGGTGGTGCTTTTATTCTTTTATCTGCATACACAGGATTAGCGATGGTATTTATAGCTATAACTAGGAATGTTATATTCTTGATTGATGAAAAGAAGAACGGAAAGAGCACAGAGATAAAGAGAAAAGATGTTGCAATTTTGTTATTCCTATACTTAGCTGTAATAGCTGTAACAATACCTACGCAGGAAGGACTTTTAAGTTTGCTATCTGTATTTGCAACGTCACTATTTACTTATTCTATATGGCAAAAGAACAATATGGTTTATAGAGTCTTAGGAATACCAGTTAGTTTGTTATGGATTTCTTATAGTTTTTATATAGATTCATTATTCGGAATGATATTAGAGAGTGTTATATTGATATGTGCTATTGTAGGAATTGTTTTAATAAGGAAGAAGAAAGAGAACATAGAGGAAAACATACAAGGAGCATTGAAAGAGGAGCAATATGAAGGTAAATAAAAAAAGAATTTTTGTAATTAGTTTTTTAGCACTTTATGCACTATATCTGTTTATAGCAATAAGGATAGAGTATTTGCAAATACTTAATATAGGTGAAAGATTTGTACCAGTATTCTGGCAGAATATGAGATATAGAATTACTGTAACAAGCATAAATTTTGTGTTTATATTCTTAGTAGTATTTGTAACAACAATCTTTATTAAAAAAGGGCTGAAGAAGTTTTTTGATGATGAGAAAAAAGAGATGCCAAAGCTTCCACATAAATCATTATCACTTGTAATAGGAATAATTGGGAGTATGATTACGTCTAATATGATTACAGAAAGAGCAATACTTGCATTTAATACAAGTGTATTTGGAATGCGAGATCCTGTATTTAATCTAGATATTTCATATTTTATATTTCAAAAGCCATTTATTGAATTACTATTATACTATTTCATAGGAATAATGGTGGTTCTTTCACTATATGTAATCATTTATCACATAGTAGTTTTCAATAAATTCTTTAATCAGGGAATAGATAGAGAGCTATTGAAAAAGAGTATAGCAGTAAGGCATCTAGTATGGAATATAATACTTATTTCAGTAGGAGTAGCTGGAATCACACTCTTAAATTCACAAGGAATAGTTCTTGGAAGATTTTTAACATTGAGTGATGGAACAGCACTTACTCGGAGCAGGGTTTTTAGATGTAACAATAAGGTTATGGGGATATAGGATTTTATCGCTAGTAATAATAGTAGCTACAGTATTGGCGACAGGGTATTTTAAAAAAGGTAAATTTAAAAAAATGCTTATATCTGCACTTACTATTCCTGCATATTTACTAATATTGTTTGGAGTTCTTTTAGGTTCAGATTTAATCTTCGTTAGAGGTAATCAGCTATATCGAGAAAGAAGATTTATAGAATACAATATGAATTTTACAAGAAGTGCATATAATATTCGTATAGAAGAAATAGAAGCAGAAAATACTGGTGCAATAACCGAGTGGGACCTTATAGGGAATGAAGATCTAATAGCAAATATAAACTTGCTAAGTGAACAGATTGTACTTGCGACATTGGAAGAATATCAGACAAATATTGGAGAATACATATTCCCATCTACAATGCCTGCAATGATTAGCATAAATGGTCAAGATACTTTAGTATATATGAGTCCAAGAGAGGCTACGAGCAATAATGTAGCGGGACATGGGTCAGGGGCAGTAATAAATTATGCAGCAAGAGTAAGTGCTACAGGTCTTTTAGAGTATGTACAAGAAGGACACATAGATATGCATATTGAACAGCCGGTAATAAATTATGGACTTGGATCAAGACGTAATATAATAGATAGAGCAAGAACAGTGCTTCCACATATAGAATATGATCCAGAACCATATATAGTAATTACAGATGAGGGTAGATTAGTATGGGTACTTCAAGGGTATACAATGTCTAATCAACATCCTTTTTCGCAAACGGTTTTAGTGGACCTTGGAAATTGGCAAAGGACAAGAATAAATTATATTAGAAATTCTATTACGGTACTTATAGATGCTTATGATGGGACAATGTACTTTTATATAATAGATAGGACAGATCCTATCGCAATGGCATATAGAAATTTATATCCTGGTTTATTTGAAGATTTAGATAAACCAATGCCAGAAAGCATAACAAGACAGATAGTGTATCCGAGATTTTTATACAATATTCAAGCAGAAGTGCTAAGAAGGTATCGTGATGTTAGAGTAGATGTTTTATACAGAGCGGAAGATGTCTGGGAGATAGCAACAGAAAGTACAAATCTAAATAGAACCTTGCCCCGGAACAGATATAGCACCATATTATGTAGCAATTAGATGTGAAGTAACTAATGGATTAGAGTTAGCACTAATGGTTCCATATACGATAGCATATAGACAGAATCTGATAGGGTACTTAGTAGGAACACATGAACTAGAACATGGAGCAAGACTGAGGCTATATAGATTTAATGCAGAGAACGCGATACTCCGGAACAATGCAAATAGGAACTTTGATTGATCAAAATGAAAATCTTCTAAGAGAGTTAAATAGATTTAATGTTACCGGCACTAGACTGGAAAAACATGTTATAGTAGTCCCGATCAATAATGCACTATTGTATGTTATGCCAATTTATCAGGTAATGGTAAATGAATCAGAAGTGCCGATACTCCGTAGAGTAGTAGTAGCTTCTGGAAATAAAGTGGCAATCGGTAACAATTTAGAAGAAGCGATTGCGGAATTATTAGTTACTGAAGAAATTAATATTGAAATAGTGGGAGAAAGTGCTGAGCAGTTAATAGCTCAGATCATAACTGCAAATAGAAACTTAGAACAATCACATGCAATTAATGATTGGGAGCAAATTGGAAGAGATATAAGTAGATTACAAGAGCTAATACGTAGATTAGAAGATTTAGAACTTGAAAGAGAGAGCAGAGAAAGAAGAGAAAGTGGATCTAATCGTAATACGACTGTAAGCGAATAAAAAATGAAAAAAGCACCAAACTAATTTAAAGAACTTAAATTAATAGAGGTGTTTTTTGATGTCAAAAAAGTTAGATGAAAAAATTGATAAACTAAATAAAATTTTAGAAAGAACGAATTTGATAGATTTAATTTATATTGTCGGAAGGAAAAGGGAGATTTTCAAACGAAATATTTTAGCGGGGATTGCTAGAGGAATAGGGTTTACTATAGGAGTAACTATAGTTACAGCTGTTGTTATATATATATTGCAAAGTTTAGTTACGCTAAACATTCCTCTAATTGGAGAGTATATTGTTGAGATAATAGATGTCATTGAGAGAGGAAGACCATAAGAATAAAAAAGTGACAAAAGGATGACAATAATGACATTTATGTTAAAGAATTGACAACTACTTGCAAATAAGTTATACTTAATCTTGTCGACTTAGACGAATAATAAGGAAGAGTGATTATAAATGTTACGAAAGATGCTTAAACATCCAATAGAAGCATGGAGAGAGAATTCAATAAAACAACCAATAAAAAGAAATACAATATTTGGCGCTCTAACACTAGGAATGCTAGTGTTATTAAACTTAGCGACAATGCTTAGTGCGGTTATGTCTTCATATTCTAGAAAAGTTAGAGGTTATGAGAACTGTTCAATATATGAAATATGGGGAATGAGATGGAATGCAATTAGAGAAATCCAATCGATAGGACTTTTTGCAAGAAAACAACGAATATAATAATAAAAGTAAATATATATTTTGAGAAGACATTCTAGGTAGGATGTTTTCTTTTTTTGTTTGCACTCGATTAGAAGTTGTTATATACTTTTATTATGTAATAAAGTTCGTTAGAACTTTTGGAATAACAAGGTTAAGCTTGATTGGTTTTATGCCATGCGTAGCATGTATACATATGCTGAAGGAGCTTTTCTTATAAATAGAGAATAGAAAGGGTTGTTTTGTATGAAAATAAAAATTGGAATAGTAGGTTATGGTAATGTAGGGCGAGGAGTTCATCAAGCAATTTTGCAGAATCCTGACATGGAGCTTGTAGCAATATTTACAAGGAGAAATCCAGATAGTGTAAAAACACATAGTGATGCAAAAGTTGACTTATATGATAATCTTGCAAACTACGAACGGAAAAATAGATGTGCTTATGTTATGCAATGGATCTGCTACAGACCTTCCTTCGCAAGGACCAGAACTTGCAAGTATGTTTTGTACAATTGATAGTTATGATAATCATGGAGAGATGTCAAACTATTTTGCAGCAATGAATGAAGCGACAACTAAAGGAGGAACTCTTTCTGTAATTGCTACTGGTTGGGACCCGGGAATATTTTCAATTAATAGAGTGTTATTTGAATCTTTCTTAGCTGATGGAACGACAAACTTTTTCTATGGACCTGGTGTAAGCCAAGGACATTCAGAAGCGGTTCGTGCAGTGGATGGAGTGAAGAAAGGAGTTCAATACACAATACCAGTTGATGAAAATTTACAGAAAGTACAAAATGGAGAGATTTTAGATTTAACACCAAGAGAAAAACAACTTAGACATTGTGTTATTGTTGCAGAAGAAGGAGCAGATAAAGGAGTAATAGAGAAAACTATAAAAGAAATGCCTAACTATTTTGAGCCATATAACACGATTGTAGATTTTGTAGATGAAGAAGAGTTTATAAAAAACCATTCTAGTATGCCTCATGGAGGGTTTGTAATTCGTACAGGATTTACTGGAGCAGAACGTAATCCTGAAACAATGGAGTTTTCTTTGAAATTAGCAAAGAATCCAGAGTTCACTGCGTCTGCGATGTTACCTTATGCAAGGGCAGCAAAGAGAATGTATGATAACGGAGACAGGGGTGCAAAGACTGTTTTTGATATAGCACCTGCATTACTTAGCCCAAAGAGTCATAGTGAGCTTGTAAAAGAACTACTATAGTATTAAGTCATAAATGAGGTGATAGGAAAAGATCCTGAGCTGCTATGCTAAGGATCTTTTCTTTATGTATTATAGTAGTTAAAATTTAAGCTTTTTGAGCTCATTATAAAAATTTTCACGAGTTCCTACTAGAATTATAACGACGATCTTGTCTTCATATATTCTATAAGCTATTTCATAATTTGTTTTATCATAGTATACGTCATAACAGAAGAAACCATTTAAGTCTCCTTTCTTTGCTTCGCCTATGTAGGGATTTTGACTTATTCTGATTAAAGCATCTTGTAATAGTTTTTTCAAATTACTATTTTTCAATTTTTTTAAAAATTTCTCTGCTCTTGGAGAGAATTTAATTTCATACATCTTATCCCTCCTTATCGAATATGTCTCCCATGGTTGTATATGGAGAGGAGTCTTCTGCGATCTTATCAGCTTCTTTAATTAGCTGTTTAGCCGCTAGACGTATTTTAGACTTTCTCTCTTTAAACTTGGATAGGAGTTTATCTCCTTCATAACCTTCATCGATTAAATCCTTCAAAATATATTCTGAAAAGCCAGTATCTTCATTATCATTTACAGGCTTAATGATAATACAGTTTTCCTGAATAATACATTCTACTTCATTGCTTATATTTAGAGCTTTGAAGTATTCGATTGGCAATGTTATCTGTCTTTTTTTCGATACAGAAATTATTTTAGGTTTCATTTTATATTTCTCCATTTCAATTATACTCATAGGTTTTCTCCTTATTATATTCAAACATTCATATGCTTATTCATATTTCTTTGTATCATTGTAACAAAGAAACAAAGAAATATCAAGTTAAAGATTAAAATTTGTGTTATAAAGTGAATCGTGGTGGTGAAATCTTTAATTTAATTCTATATTTGCTCACTTCTCTTAACATAATTTCATAATATATAGGAGACAGGGGGACCAATAATATGTTGCTAGAAGGAAAAAAAGTGGGATTTGCACTTACAGGTTCTTTTTGTACATTCGAAAAAGCAATTCCCCAAATTTCAAAGCTAATAGAAGAGGGAGCAGAAGTGTTACCTATTATGTCTTTTAATAGCTATAACTTAGATACTAAATTTGGGAAGGCTGCAGACTTTGTAAAGGAAATAGAAGAGATAACAAAGAAGAAGATCATCCATACGATAGAAGGTGCAGAACCAATAGGACCGCAAAGACTAACGGATATAATGGTAATAGCTCCATGTTCGCGGGAATACTATCGGTAAAATGGCAAATGGAATAACAGATACACCGGTTCTTATGGCTGCAAAGTCGCATTTAAGGAATGAGAATCCTTTGGTTTTAGGGATATCTACTAATGACCGGACTTTCTCGGAAGCGCACAAAACATAGGGAAATTACTCAATAAAAGGGATGTATACTTTATACCATTTAGACAGGATAACCCGATAACGAAACCAAGATCTTTAGTTTTTGACCTAAACTATACTTTGCCTACAGTTTTAAAAGCTTTAGAGAGAGAACAGATTCAACCTATACTATTATGAATGTATTAACAAGAAAAGAATTTTAGAAGAGCAGAGGAATGTAGCTGCTCTTTTCTTATGAAGTAATATAAAATTAGCAAGAAGCTAATTCACATAAACAGTTGACAGGGGGGGTGGAAAGTGATACAATTTTTTTGAAATGCTGTTAGAATACAGTTTTTCAAAAAATAATCTGAGAGGATGAAGTGCATGTTAAATGTACAAATTCGTAGTATCAATCACTTAACAGGTGACCATATTACGAGAGCGGCAAAAGCGCATGACTCATTGTTCAAACGAACAGGGCTTGGCGCGAAAGACTGGACATGGTGGTTAGATGCGCCTAACACCTATGGTAGAACAAAGGAATATCGGCGCATAGGCACAACAGCCAAAGAGCTTCGGCGGGACTTTGATGTAATGGTAGTGGTTGGCATAGGAGGATCCTTTGCTGGCCCAAAGGCGGTCCAAGAATTTGTAGAGGGGCCGTGGCGTAACCAAATAAGTGATTTCCCAGTGTATTATGTTGGTAATGACCTTAGCTCAGACAAACTGCATGATCTATATAAGATCTTGAAAGGCAAAAGAGTCTGCTGGGTAATTATTTCAAAATCTGGGACAACCACGGAGCCAGCAATGTCTCAAGAAGTGATTTACGATTTCCTTGTAAAGAATTTTGGAGTAGCAAATGCTAATGCAAGCATGATAGCCATAACAGGCTATAGCGACAATAGCGATTTGTACAGACAAGCAAAGAAAAATGGCTGGAAGATGTTCCAAATACCAGAAGACGCTGGTGGAAGGTATTCAGTTATGTCGGCAGTAGGCCTTCTTGCAATTGCATTTTCAGGATTGAGCATTGACGAATTCTTAGCCGGCGGAGCAGAGATGCTTCAAAAAGTGCAAGAGTTTGGAATTGATAATCCTCTTGTGCGGTATGTAATCTACAGGCATCAGCAATTTGAAGCCGGCAAACCTGTAGAGTTAATTTCTACAAATGATGAATATATCAGTATGTTCATCAAATGGGTTGTGCAGGTTATTGCGGAAACAGAAGGCAAAGAGGAAAAAGGTATTCTCCCTTATGAGATACTTTATTCTAGAGATGCGCATTCCCTTGAGCAGTTCCTTGTTGGAGGCAACAAGATATTCTTTGAGACTATGATTCATGTTTCACCAAAGAATCAAATCATCATGCCAGGGAATGATCCAGAAGCCCCAATGTATTACTTGAAGGGTAAGAGTTTTGAGTATGCGGACAAGGTAATGATGAAAGCTCTCAAGAAGGCACATCAGCAAAGTGGTATGGCAGTTGAAGACATTTATGACGTGCAAAAAACAGAACGCGATTGTGGTGCGCTCATGATGTTCTATATGTGCGCGGCAGCAATGAGTGCGTATATGTATAGTGATACTATGCCACCGTTCACACAAGATGATGTCGAGTTCTACAAAAGATTTATGTTCCAAGGGCTTGGCAAACCAGGGTTTGTAGCCTAAGAGTTGTAGCTTAATTAATTTTATCCAAGCAGATTTAATGTGGCAGGGAATTTTTCCCTGCCACGTGCTTTTTAATCATTTAAACCTTGACAGCTTGACTTAATAAAGGTAAAATGGAATGGTACAGAAATTTTAAATATATTCTAGGAAAAATTAAAGATATATTTATATATATAAATCTGAACATTGAAAATTAAAATAAAGAAAAGGTGTGATTTGATTATGGAAATACTAATTGGTATTGTCACCTTTCTTATCTCATCAGCTGTAATGATACCTGTGGGTATGGTAATAAGAAAGAAAGCAGCTGAGTCTAAAATAGCAGGAGCAGAAAGCGAAGCTAAAAGAATATTAGATAGCGCAAAGAAAGACGCTGAAAATGCAAGAAAAGAAGAAGTTTTAAGAGCTAAAGAAGAAGCTTTAAAAGCGAGGAATGAGTTAGATAAAGAGATTAAAGAGAGAAGAAATGACATACAAGTAAAAGAGAACAGATTAATGCAGAAAGAGGAGACAATAGAAAAACGTTCTGAAATGTTTGAACGTAAAGAAAAAGACCTAGACAAGAAGTATCAAGAATTAGATAATAAAAAGAAAAATCTAGAAGAACTACAAAACAAGCAAATGCAAGAGTTACAAAGAATTTCAGGATTATCTAAAGATGAGGCAAAGAGCATTCTTCTAGAACAACTTGATAGAACTTTAGGAGATGAAAAGGCAGTTTTAATTAAAGAGGCAGAAAACAAAGTAAAAGACGAAGTAAGGAAAAGTTCAAGAGAAATGCTTGCATATGCAATTCAAAAATGTGCAGCAGATCATACATCTGAAACAACAGTATCAGTTGTGGCACTTCCAAATGATGATATGAAAGGTAGAATCATAGGAAGAGAAGGAAGAAACATTAAAGCTTTAGAGACACTAACAGGAATTGATTTAATAATTGATGATACTCCAGAAGCAGTTATTTTATCAGGGTTTGATCCTTTAAGAAGAGAGGTAGCAAAAATAGCTTTAGAAAAACTTATTGAAGACCGGAAGAATTCATCCAGCTAAGATAGAAGAAATGGTAGAGAAAGCTAAAGAAGAAGTAGAAGCTACTATAAAGCAAGAAGGAGAAAGGGCACTGTTAGAAACAGGAGTACATGGACTTAATGGAGACATAGTAAAATTACTAGGAAAACTAAGATATAGGACAAGTTATGGACAAAATGTTCTAAATCATTCAATAGAAGTTTCAAACCTAGCTAGAATTATGGCTGAGGAATTAGGATTAGACCCTAAAATAGCTAGACGTGCAGGATTACTACACGATATAGGTAAAGCTTTAGACCATGATATGGAAGGAACTCATGTAGAAATAGGGGTAGACATCCTTAAAAAATACAAAGAAAATGAAGCAGTACTAAACGCGGTAGAGGCGCATCATGAAGATGTAGCACCTAAAACGCTAGAAGCAGTTCTAATACAGGCAGCAGATGCAATATCAGCATCAAGACCAGGAGCAAGAAGAGAAACTCTAGAAACATACATAAAGAGATTAGAAAAACTAGAAGAAATTGCAGACTCATTTGAAGGGGTAGAAAAATCATTTGCTATACAAGCTGGTAGAGAAGTAAGGTTAATAGTAAAACCTGAAAAAATATCAGATAATGAAATGATAGTTATGGCAAGAGATGTAGCTAAAAAAGTAGAAGCAGAAATGGAATATCCGGGTCAAATAAAAGTAAACGCAATAAGAGAAACTAGAGCAATAGAATACGCTAAATAATGGACAAGATGGTCTCATAAAATAGAAATAAGGAGATGAAGAAGATGATTATTGTAACGACTGAAAATGTACCAGGTAAAAAAACTGTTGCGCATTGTGGATTTTGCACAGGATCAACTGTACGTGCAAAGCATATTGGTAAAGACATACTAGCAGGATTTAAGACAATAGTAGGTGGAGAAATTAAAGTCTATACAGAAGTATTAACTGAAGCAAGAAAAATTGCAATTAGCAGAATGGTTGAAGAAGCAGAAGCTCTTGGAGCAAATGCTATAACAGCATTAAGAATGACTACATCTAATGTTATGGATGGAGCTAGTGAAATTATGGCTTATGGAACAGCAGTTAAAGTTGAAGACTAAACAAATAAGTATAATAATAAAGGAATGGATGAGAAGTAAACGCTCATCCATTTTTTTGCAAAAATGCACAAAATATGGTATAATTATGTTAATACGCCACAAAGAGTGAGCGATAAAAAAATTGGAGGTTATAACATGAAAAGAACGTTTGAAATTCTACTTCCTGGTGATGAAGTAACCACGACGAGTGAGAGTGTATTGCTTCAGCTCGCATATGAACTGGAGGAGGGGAAAATTGAAAAATCTCGGATAAGGGCAGAACGGCAAGTGTTTTTAGGCCCATATGCCACAGAAGCTGATGTGGAAAGAAAACTCGCAGTCATAAGAGAAGCGCAAACAGGTGGTCAAGGCTTTGGGCGGCGGCGTGAATTGAAAGCTTATGCAAGGTTAAACCACGATAGGAGCTTTTCACTTTATTGGTGTTCGTATTGGATAATTTGAAGCTATTCTCCTTTAAGTTAAGAACAACTCTGCTACATAAATTCGAATGAATTGTGTAGCAGGGTTGTTTTTTTGTATTAAAATGAATGAAAACTTAATTGTAAAATATGAGTGAGTGGTATATAATAAGTCTTAGATAAACTTTCAAATAACTAAAGAGAGGATGATTGCTTTTGAAGATTTTAATAATTGGAGATATTATAGGAGAGATTGGAGTAAAGAAAGTAGAAGAAGTTCTACCAAAATTGAAACAAGAGCATGGGATAGATTTTGTAATTGCAAATGGAGAAAATAGTGCAGAGGGAATGGGGATAAATGCTAAAATATTTAATAACCTTATGAACATGGGAGTACATGTTGTTACTATGGGTAACCATACATGGGGTAAAAAAGATATTTTTAATATACTAGATGATACTAGACTTATAAGGCCAGCAAACTATCCTAAAGGTGTACCAGGTAACGGATATGGAGTATATGAAGTTAATGGTAAGAAAATAGCTGTAGTAAATTTAATTGGAAGAGTAGATATGGGTGTTCTATCGGAGAATCCTTTTATAGAAATGGAAAAAATATTGGAAGAGCTAAAAAATAGGGCAGATATGATAATAGTAGACTTTCACGCAGAGGCAACAGCAGAAAAAATAGCAATGAGTTATTTAGTAGATGGTAAAGTAACATGCCTTTTTGGAACGCATACACATGTTCCAACAGCAGATGAAGAAGTATTAGAGGGAGGGACCGCATATATTACGGATATACGGAATGACGGGTCCTAAGAAGTCTGTTATAGGGATGGAAGTAGAGGCGTCGATAAAAAGATTTGTGACGTCTTTACCTGAAAGATATAAGGTGGCGATAGACAGTGAAGTTGTACTTAATGGATGTATATTAGAAGTAAATGATGATAATGGTCGAGCAATGAAGATAGAGAGGATAAAGGCATAATGCCAAGGCAAATGTTGTCGAATTAAGGCGATGGAAACTTCCTGTTTTTACCAAAACAATATAGACATTTTTTCCCAGATATATTATAACTATAAAATAAGAGTAACACATGAAGTAAAAAATATGGTTACAATATTAGTTTTAATTTTAAAAGGAGGAAAAAATGGAAGTCTTAAAAATTTCGTCAAAGTCAAACCCAAACTCAGTAGCAGGAGCAATAGCAGGATTGGTAAAAGAAAATAGCAGAGCAGAAATGCAAGCAATCGGTGCAGGAGCACTAAATCAAGCGGTGAAAGCAGTAGCAATAGCTAGAGGATTTGTGGCACCAGCAGGGGTAGACCTAATATGCATACCAGCTTTCGCAGAAGTTGAGGTAGAAGGCGAAAACAGAACAGGTATGAAACTTATTATAGAGACTAGAAAATAATTTTGTGTAATATGTGCATAATATGAATAGAATAATGGGGGCTAATTTAATATAGCCTCTTTTTGTTTGTTTTAATGGAGTATGAATACATAAAGGAAGTGATGAGATTTTGCGAATAAATTGGATAAAGCATGTTTTTTTTACAGTTATAATTGTACTTATAGGTATAGCGATATATTATTTATATGGAGATCAGGATGAAAGGACTGAAGTATTAGCAGCGACTAGAAGAGAAGAAAATATAGTATCTGAGTTTAGCATAGGAATATCAGGTTACGACACAATTAATCCAATACTAAGTAGTAGCAGAGATATTCAATATATAAGTAAGCTAATTTACCGATCGCTCTTAAGAGTAACTCCTGAATTTAGGATAGAAAATGATCTGGTACTGGAGTGGTCTAGACTAAATAATCAAGCTTACTTAATCAGAATACAAGAAGGTATACATTGGCATGATGGTACCCTACTTACAGGTCATGATGTAAAATTCACGATTGATGGAATAAAGAATCTGCAAGTGAATTCAATATATAGGGAAAACGTACAATATATATCTAGAGTAGAGGTCATAGATGATTATCTTATACGAATAGATTTAGATAGAGAAGTTCCCTTTTTTGAGTATATGCTGACATTTCCTATATTATCAAGAGAAGCATATAACGAATATACATTGGAAAGCAAAGAAGAATTGCCCGTAGGAACAGGTGAGTATAGGATTGCTGAAATGAATGAGAGTGTAATTGTATTAGAAAGGGATACAGTGGCGGATAGGGTTGATACTAATAGACGGGTATAGATTTCAGCCTCCTACAAGAATAGAAATAAAGATATATGAGGAAGCTGCAGAGTTATACAATAACTTATCAAGAGAAAATATAGATTTTATAAATACTACAAATATATACTATGAAAACTATATTGGATTAATTGGTTTTAATAGTCGCAGAGCTCCTGGCAGAGAATTTGATTATTTAGCCATTAATACTAGCCATAGGTTACTTTCTAATCAGGAGTTAAGAAGAGCATTAAATTATGCGATTGATAAAGAGAGTTTAGTTCATAATGTGTTTAAAAATAATTATATTGTAAGTAGCTTTCCATTAGCTTATGGAAGTTATCTTTACAATAGTGAAGATATAGAGAATGATCACAATATTAATAAAGCAAGGAGGATATTAGAAGATAATGGATGGTCAAACGGATTAGAGTTTGAGTTATTGGTGAATGAAAATGATATATATAGGATATATATTGCTGAACTTATAAAAATGCAATTACAAGAGGTCGGTATTACTATTAATGTAAGAAGAGTGGATGACTATACTTTTGAAAGATATCTTGAATACAAAAATTATGAGATGCTTTTAACTGGGAGTATACTTCCTTTGTACCCAGATCTTAATAGCTTTTTCGGGGAGGGAAATATATTTAACTACTATAATGAAGAAGTTATTGATTTATTAATATCAATAAATAGTATAAAAGATCCAAATATACTTAAAGAAAAGTATGGGAGAATAATAGAAATATACAATGAAGAAATGCCATTTATAAGTCTTTATTTTAATGCAAATATTATAATATCAAACAATAGTCTTAGAGGGAATATAGTGCACAATTGGCACAATATACTTTATAATATTCATACATGGCATATAGTGCACAATTAAAAATTTTACAAAAAGACTATGCAGATGGTCTGTATGTGATATACTAAAAAAGGAGTTGATTAAAATGAATGTAAAGGAGTTAGCTATTAAAGCTATTAATGAGCTACCAGAAGAAGCAACAATAAAAGAGGTTGTTGAAGCAGTTCAAAAGGTTTATGATAACTTGTATGCTATGGAGTTGAAGGTAGCAGTAGAGAGAGGGCTAGATGATATAAGAAAAGGGAGAGTCATGTCATTAGAAGAAGCAAGAGCATGTAGCCTAAGAGAGCTGGATGAAAAATATGAATATTGAAATAAGTGATAGAGCTAGAAAAGAAATTAATGAAATTGCTAGTTATATTGCTAAAGATTCTATATATTATGCGAAGAAGACAGTTAACGAAATTTATGACAGAATTATTAGTCTTGGAACTGGTATTTATATGGGGAGAAAAGTTCCGGAACTAAATGATGATACTATTCATGAATTGTTATATAAGAATTACAGAATTATATTTGAAATAAAAGAAAATGATATAAAGATAGCAAAAGTAATAACTATATTTCACAGTTCAAGAGAATTTGAGAATGCATATAAATCTAAATAATTTTTAATCTGAAATTTTATTCTAAACAATAATTATCCAAAATAGAAAATTAAAAAAATTAAAAAAATGCTTGACAAAGAAAAATTATGCTATATAATAAAACCAAACAAACGTTTTGAACAAATGAATCAATATTAATTTAAAGGAGAGAGAAATTATGAGTAACGAAAGTGAAGGAAAGAGAAAAGCATTGGAGATGGCACTAGGACAAATTGAGAAACAATTTGGTAAAGGATCAATAATGAAACTTGGTGAATTTCAAGAAATGAATGTAGAGTCAATCCCGACAGGAGCATTGAATTTAGATATAGCTTTAGGAATAGGCGGTATACCTAAAGGAAGGATAATAGAAATATTCGGACCAGAATCTTCTGGTAAAACAACACTTGCACTACATATAATAGCAGAAGCACAAAAAGCAGGAGGAGAAGCAGCATTTATAGATGCAGAGCATGCATTAGATCCAGTATATGCTAAACGTTTAGGAGTAGATATAGATAACTTAATAGTTGCACAACCAGATACAGGAGAACAAGCACTAGAAATAGCAGAAGCTTTAACAAGAAGTGGAGCAGTTGATATAATAGTAGTCGACTCTGTTGCAGCATTAGTTCCAAAAGCAGAAATAGATGGAGATATGGGAGATAGTCATGTAGGACTTCAAGCAAGACTTATGTCACAAGCATTAAGAAAATTAGCAGGTATTATAAACAAATCTAAAACATCTGTAATTTTTATTAACCAATTAAGAGAAAAAGTTGGAATTATGTTTGGAAATCCTGAAACAACACCTGGAGGAAGAGCACTTAAATTTTATTCTTCAGTAAGATTAGATATTAGACAAATAGAAAAAATTAAACAAGATGGAGAAATGGTAGCAAGTAGAGCAAGAGTAAAAGTAATAAAAAACAAAGTAGCTCCACCATTTAGAGAAGCAGAAATAGATATTGTATACGGAAAAGGGATATCAAGATCAGGAAACATATTAGACCTAGCGGTTAATTTAGAATTTGTAGAAAAAAGTGGAGCATGGTTTAGTTATGAAGGTAATAAAATAGGACAAGGTAGAGAAAATGCAAAAATACATTTAGAGGAGCATCCAGAATTAATGGATGAGCTAGAAGAAAAAATAAGAGATAACTTTTCACAAGCTTTTGAAAAAAGTTTAATTGATGGACAACCACTTGATGAAGAAGATGATGATGAAGAGTTAGAAGAAAAAGAATAATACATAAGAGGCGGCAAATAATTCAGATGAATATTTGCCGTTTTTTTAAATAAGCCGATACTGCTTGCTCAGTGGGAGATTCAAATAATATTAGGTGGGTTTAATAAGATTGTTGTGATTAATCATTTCTCTATATTTTAATATGTTTTGCTCTCTTGCTTGTATAGATTTTTTTAGTGTAGCTATTTGAGAATCAAACAACTGACTTAGTTTCTGAATATCCTCTTGTGATAAATCTTTTTCAGATATATCGCCATTTCGATACTGCTTTTGTAGTTTTAATAATAAAGTATCCTCATTTTCTATATTTGTTATATAGTTACGAAAAGCAGAATCTGTATGAATAGTAGCTTCTGTTGATAGTTCTTCAAAAGAAGTTTCTGGAATAGGAGAATCTCTTTTAAATAGTTTTAAAAGAGATGTTTTTATTCTATGAAATAATCCGTTTTTTGAAGTTACTGTTAAATTTTTTTCACATATATTTTCTTCCATTTTTCCTCCATAATCTGAGTTATTCTTTTGCTTTCTTATTTCCTGTCAATTCTTGATAACCATTTTCTAAATCTGCTAATTGATCATCTCTAATTTCTAATGAGGAAAGTTCTGCATTTTTACTTGCCAAAGATAGGATTTCTTGTTCAGAGTCTTTTTGTTTGGCGATGAAAGATTGTTTTAGCTCTTCTAGAATTTGTTCATTGCTCTTATTGTACAACTCATATTGTATAAGTGATGCATCTCCACCATATGTTTCCAAGTCTATAGATAATGATTGGTCCATGTGCTCTTCAAAGTGCTCTTTAAATTTTCCAACTCTATATGTTTTAGTCGGAATTAAAGTTGTGGTTGGGTCTAATTCATTAAGCTGATCTAAATCATTCATACCTCCACCTATGTGCACTTTGTTAACAAATGACATGCCTTCTGGTATAGCTACTGCTGATATATCATTATTTGCATTATGTAATAGTGAATCAAATATAGAAAGATTTTGTGCCTCTACTTGTTCGTTTACTCCACGCATAAAAGCTTCACAAACTTTATCTTGCTCTGCATGACTTGCAACTTCAGCGTTATTTATCAAAAATGTTCCTGATTTTTTGTCATAGCGTGTTAATCCTAGGGATACTACTTCACCTTCGGTGTCTAATACCAATAATGTTTTTACATCTGGTGAAGTTGCTGCTTCGACTAAGCCTGCAAAGGCAGAGTCATTAGGTCTAAAACAGCAATTAACTGCAGCTCCTGCAATATATAGTCTTACATCTGTTGGATCAGCCCAGAGATAACGATAACCTTTTTGGCTTTCATCACGACATGCTACGAAGTATTTGTGTGCTTCACCATATAGATCATTATCTATTGCGGTTGCATATAGTGCTTCAAGTACTTCGAAATCATCTTGAGAATATATGTTTTTGTATTTGCTGACAGCCATTAACAAATCATCAGTATATTCATGGCTAGTGATATAGTCTCTTGACGAAGTATAGTTGTTAATATATTCAATATCAAATTTTAATTCCTTTTGCTGACTTTTTAGAGCTTCAAGCTCTGAACGTAATGTTTCTAAATTTGCATCAGATTCTATAGTTTGTAGTTCTGCGGTTTTCCTCTTTATTATATATTTTAAATCCGACGAGTCCTTTTTAAAATGTTTCTTCGACTGGTTAAACATATCGAAAAATCTAGTTGATACGTGAGCAATTTTAGAGTTGTCCGTATTATCTATAAGGAATTTCGCTGCTTCTGGATTAAAATCTGTATTAAGTCTCATGTTTCCAAAAGTTGTGTGTATAAAATGACTACCTTTTTGATCGTCATCCTTTTTCTCAGCAACAAGTTGTTTTATGAATTGAGTAGCTTCCTTTTTTGCATTTCCATTAGTCGAAAATATACCTAAGTGGTAAGCTAATTTCAAAATGCCGGTTTTAACTTCGCCAGTAAGAGGAGCTTGCTCAATGTGTTCTGTGTAACGTATTAAATCATAGTATCTTTTGCTACTGCTTAAATATTCTTTAGCCAGCTTATCGGTATTCATATTTGCTAATATATATGGTTCGGGATAATCTTGTTCTGCAGGTATAAACTTATTCCAAAAGTTTAGAGTTTTGAATAGTGTGTATGGATCGACATCTTGAAACGTTTGTACATCATTAGCTCCTAGAATGTTTTGTAACCCTTCAACAGAACTTAGCTGTTTACCATCTATCAAAAAGCTATGGTTATCATAGGACCATTCTGATTCATCAAACTCTTCATCGTATTCTTCTTTATAATTAGACATAACCATTATTATTTTATCGCGATTCTTTATGCCAATAAACCTTGCCTTATAGTTACCATCATCATTAGCTTTGGGAATTTCAAAAGCTCCTAACTTGCCAAGAGAAACACGATTGACTCTATTTAAATCAAAGAGGTGCTTTTGATTTGGAATTTTTTGAAAAATAAGATTATCTACTTCTATTTGGTTAGACTGTAAAAGCGCACGAAGATATTTATCGTTTGTACCTTTAAAAATTATTTTTCCGAATTTACAATCTGCAATTTTTTTTGGATTAAATTTAGTATCATCATTAATAATGAACTTTTTTAAATAAGCGTTTTGTTGTGCGAGAAATAAAGTAATCTTTGAAGGGTCTATTGATGTTGAGACTATTGGAACGTTAAAGAATGCTTGTGTTCCTAATGATTTTGCGTTTATGAGACCAACATTTTCAAGTGATGTACAATCAGAAAAAGCGAATGACCCAACCTCTTCTACTGTTGATAAGTCAAAAGTAGTTAAGTTTTCATTATTAGAAAAAGCATTTGTTCCAATTTTCTTTAATCCTTTTCCCCCAAGCACTTTTTGCAAATGGAAACAACTTGAAAACACACCAGTTTCTATTTTTTCAAGAGATTCTGGCAATTGAATTTCTATAATATCATCACGAAGAGAATCATCTAATGCATCTTGTGCAATAATGTGTATGCCTTCTGGAATACGCAAAACACCACGCATAGAAATATCATCTCTTTCAATTTGACTACATATAAGTTTTCCATCTTTGACGATTGTATGCATAATAGCTCCTTTAATATATTTCGAATATTAACTTAATTTTAGCATTATTTGTTAGCTTTTTGTTATTTGTAATATAAAAGATATAAAAACTTAATAATTTATAATAATTAAAATGAATAACCAATTGACAAAGATGGCGATGAAGAAGAGTTAGAAGAAAAAGAATAATACATAAAAGGAGGTAAGAATCATATAGATTGCTTACCTCCTAATTTTTTTAAAATCTTATAATATTTTATTTAGTAGTTAGCTCATGTATTTTATTATATAGTTCTCTATTATTTTCATCGGTAAAATAACCTTCTACGCTACCTAATACTTTGTTATCTCGTATAAACACTAAAGCAGGAAGTTCTTTTACACCATACCTATCTAATAACTTATCTGATGTTACTTCTATTTTTCTAAATGTTGCTTCACTATCAAATTTTTGAAGTATTTCTCGGATTGGTATCGATTTTAATAAGCATTCAATTGTGTCTTCACTATATAACTCTAACATGAATGGCCTAGAAGAGTGTAAAACAGTATCTATATTTTCTTCAGTTGTAGAATATTCTTCTTGTATTGGAGCTGCTCCAAATCTATCAATAAATAGATCGTTTAGTGTTCTTGGATCATCTTCAATTTCTTTTTTTACTCTTTCATATTCTTCATCTGAATGTGTTACTTTAATAGCATCTACACTACAACATTCACATTTAGCGCAGTTAACACATAGATCATCATGAATTACTAATGTTTGTTTTTCTTCGTCCCAGTCAAATGCTCCTGTTGGGCAGGCTGCCAAACCGTTACAATCTTTTGAATTATCACATATTTTAAAATTAATTAATACTGCCATAAGATTAACTATCCATCCTTCCTTGTTTTACGATATAGCTTCAATTGGAGGAGTATAAGTAGCATCTAATGCTTTAGCTACTCCTTCATTTGTACATAAACCATTATATGAGTTTAACCCTAAAAGTAGGTCTTTATTGTTTTTTAATACATCTATAACATCTCCAGATACTAATTTCTTTATATATGGAAGAGTTATGTTTGTAAGTGCATATGTAGATGTTCTAGGAACCGCACCAGGCATATTTGCAACAGAATAGTGTAACACACCATGCTTCTCATAATATGGATTCTCATGCGTAGTCACCCTATCAATTGTTTCAACACATCCGCCTTGGTCGATAGCAACGTCAACTATTACAGAACCTTTTTTCATTGTTTTTACCATGTCCTCTGTAACTAGTTTTGGAGCTTTTTCACCAGGTATTAGAACAGCCCCTATTAAAAGGTCAGCTTTTTTTACATACTCAGCAATGTTATATGAATTACTAATTAATGTTGTTATATTACCACTAAATACATCGTCTATATAGTTTAATCTGTTTTTTGAGATATCTAAAATTGTTACTCTTGCTCCCATACCGTATGCCATTTTAAGAGCATTCATACCTACTATACCTGCTCCTATTATAACTACTTCAGCAGGAGGAGTGCCAGGTACGCCACCCATTAAAACTCCTTGGCCGCCATTGTTCTTTTGAAGCATTGTTGCTCCTATTTGGACGGACATTCTTCCAGCTACCTCACTCATTGGAGTTAACAGAGGAAGACTACCATCTTCTAATTGTACAGTTTCATATGCAATTCCCATTATTTTTTTTGCTAGTAAGAAATCTAATTGAGGTTTATCAGCTGCCACGTGTAAATAAGTAAAGAGTTTTTGTCCATCCTTGAAGAATGAATATTCTTCTTGAAGAGGTTCCTTAACTTTTAAAATCATTTCTGCTTTGTCAAATAAATCAGTTTTGGTTGTGATTGTTGCACCAGCAGCACGAAAGTCATCATTTGTAATAGAGCTTCCTAATCCAGCATTTTCTTCTACTAAAATGGAATGACCTAAATTGCAGAGCTCAAATACGCCGCTAGGGGTAATAGCTACCCTGTTTTCATTGTTCTTGATTTCTTTTGGTATACCGATTATCATGATTTCCCTCCTTAAATTATTATTACGGCTAGACTTCATTGTCCTACCCGTAGTAACAAGCTTTGAGTAAACTCCAACGAGTTTCTGCGCTTATGAATTTATTATATCAACAGGATAGGAAAACATCAATAAATTAACTTCATTATTTTGCTATTTTTATGATATAATTAATAACCATAGAGAGCTGTAAGTAAAATTAGAAAACTAAAAAAGATAGGATTGGTTATTATGGAAAAGCATAAAAAATTTTCACATAAAAAGTTCGAGTTATGCATAGATAAAATAGCATCTAGATTGCAAAAATTTATTAAGGAAAACAATATCAAAATAGACTATGTATCTCCTATGCTCAGAAGTGGTGGAGTGCCCGCTATGTATATTGCGAACAGATTAAATATTGTTAAGTGTGCACCTATACAGGTAAAGCATGTTGCATATAGTGATGGAACTACTGGATATGCAGATCTATTTATGCCGTTTGATTCTTTAAATAATACTAAAAAAGAGCCTGTGTTTTTATTAGTAGATGGAACGTGTGCTTCAGGTGAGAGTGCAAGAAGATGCATAGATGAATTTAAGAGTAGATACAAAGATGCAAAGATATTGTATGTTTGTATAGCAAAGCAATATGGATGCCAAAGCTTTGGGGATAGTGTTATATATGAGGATATGGTATTTCATTATAATGGAAGGAATGAGTTTACAAAAGAGAAGTGTAAAGAACTAGGTATTGAGTACTATCTTCCGCTTTATCCTTGGGAAATATTAGAACAGGAAAGAAATCATCCAGATGATTTAGAAGAAAACATTTATTATTAGTAGTACAAAGACTAAGGGGATATTGATTGAGGAAGTGGTAATATGATAGAAGAAATAGTTGAATTTGACAAACTGAAAACAAAAGTATTAAAATACATAATGTATAAAAAAAGGACGGAAAGAGAGATAAGGCAAAAGTTTGCAGAGACAGATCAAGATATGTTGGAAGAAGTTATAGAAAATTTAAAGGAACTAGAATATATTGATGATAATGTATATGTAGATAAAGCGGTAAAAGAGTTTATGAGACTTAAGAATTTGTCCTTGAAGGAGCTTAAGTATAAGTTATTAGCTAAAGGTCTTAATAGTTCGCTCATACAAGACTATATGGATAAGAATTCAGAGGAACTATGTGAATATGAAGTGGAGTCAGCAAAGAACATAGTGCTTAAGAAGAGCAAAGGTGGACCTATAGATTCAGATACTATGCAAGAACTTTCAGAGTACTTAAATAAAAAGGGATACAAGGCTGAAGCAATAAAGGGAGCAATTGATGAATAAGATATTAACTTTGGAAACAAATAGATATGCTATAAGATTGGACAATTTTGAAGGTCCTCTAGATTTGTTATGCCATTTAATAGATAAAAATAAAGTGGACATACATGAAGTTAATATATCAAATATAGCAGACCAATATATTGAATTCTTAAATGCAATGGAGGAGTTAGATTTAGATATAGCTAGTGAATTTGTTCTTATGGCATCAACACTAGTATATTTAAAATCCAAGGGGCTATTACCTACTCAAGTAGAAGATGAAGGGGAACTTACTGAAGAAGAATTAATATATAGGATTATAGAGTACAAGAAATATAAGGAAGTATCTAAAAGATTGAAAGAATCATATGAGATATTTTCAAAAAGATCGTATAAGGTTCCAGACAAGATACAGTTGCCAGCTAGAAGGGTAGAAGAAGAGTATAATCACTTAGTATTAGTAAGCACATATGAGAACATGTTAAAAAGGACTGAGCTTAAAGAGAACAAGCAGGCAATAGTAAATATTGAGAAAATAGCGATAACAGAGAGTGTAACAGTATCAAGCAAAGTGAAAGATATATTTAGAGAATTATTACATAAACCTAAGTTTGTATTTAATAAAATGTGTAAAACAAAAAAGTATACAAGGTTAGAAACAGTAACAGCTTTTACAGGATTACTAGAACTTTCAAGGAAGAATAAGGTGCAAGCGATGCAAGAAAAAGCTTTTGGTGATATAACTGTAGAAAGGACAAGGAAGAGAAAGCAAGTAGATGCATCATAGTATAAAATGAGAAAAATTGGTAAAACTATTAATGTGTATTCGGAGGTAAGAATATATGTTAATAGTTTTAATAATTTTAGGAATAATGTTTTTTATGGTAGTTGCTTTTATACTGTTAATTACAGCTACTCTAAAAATAGAAATTAGAGACCTAAATGTAAGTATGAAGGAAGATTATGACGGTGTGCGGAGAGAGTCATAAACTTAAAGCAAAGAGCACAGTGGAAGACTATATAGTTATAATATCCGTGCTTTTATTTAACAAGGTCAGAGCGTACAGCAAAACTATAGGCCATGAAGAGACCAAGCATATTAAAGAAGGAAAGCTACTAGAATGGATAAATAAGAAGTTAAATACAAAAATACAAGAAGACTTCAAAGATATATCAAAATTTATACTTAGAGAGAGAAAAAGAATTTTTAGGAGAGAGACGTGGGAAAGATTTAGAGACTTAAGGATGGAAGTGACTAAGTTAAAAATAGATATGGAAGTTGGTACAGAAAATCCAGTAGTTACTGCATACTTAACTGCAGCTATTGCTTCTATGATTTCAATAATCCTGGCATACAATGTAAGAAAAGAGAGAGCAGTAAACTATAAATATAAAGTAATACCTGCATATATAAACCAAAATTTCTTGAAAATGAAACTAAATTGTATAATCGATATAAAAATGATACATATTATAAATATAATATATATGATCTTGAGAAAAAGAAATGATGAGGAATATGATGAAGCCTCTACTAGAGAGATTTATACTCATAGACATGAGCAATATTCGAAATAAGGTTGATGCTAATATCAATGAAAATTATAGTTGAGGTAGTTGAAACAAGAAATAATAGTGCAATAAGAAAACCCGAAGATTTATAAAATCTTCGGGTTCCTTTAGTACTTAATCGACTAATTATTTAGTTTTTTACAGGTGTTACCTTTGGACTCTGCCAGTCCCGCCAGAATTCAATACTTTTTGGATTTGGCTAAGAGTGGCGTGATTAAAGTCACCAGGCAGGCTGTGTTTTAATGCGCTTGCGGTTATCGCAAAGTCGATAGCGCTTTTTGAATCATAGTCATTCAAAAGTGCATAAGTTAGGGCCGCGCCTAAACTATCACCACCACCTACACGGTCAACTATAGGTGTTATATCATAGTCGATGCCGAAGTGGTGATCTTTGCCGTCATAAAGCATGCCGGACCAGTTGTTGTTGCTTGCTGAAATGGATGTTCTTAAAGTAATAGCTACTTTAGCAAAGCCGAACATATCTACGAGCTGATTGGCTACATCCGCATAGTCATCGTGATTTAGTTGGCCGCGGTTAACATCGCTATTAGCTGGATGTATTCCAAATACATCTTCAGCATCTTCTTCATTAGCAATGAGAAGATATACATATTGCATAAGTTCGCTCATGACTTTGCCAGCTTTTTCCTTAGACCAAAGGCCATTGCGATAGTTTAAATCGCAGCTTATTTTGATTTTCTTGGCATGAGCTGCTTTGCAAGCTGCTAAAACTACATTAGCTGCGGTGTCGCTTAAAGCGGGTGTGATCCCTGTGAAGTGGAACCAATCTTTATTTACAAAGATGAGATCCCAATCAAAGTCATCAGGGGATGCGTGTGCAATAGCTGAATTTGCTCTATCATAGGTTACAGATGATGGTAGCTGGCTTGAGCCATGCTCTAAGAAATAGAGGCCTAAGCGGTTGCCGCCCCAAACGATGTCGTCAACATTTACACCGAATCTGCGTAATGCATTGCGCGCAGCGTAACCTAACTGATTTTCAGGTAGCCGCGAAACAAAAGAGGCATTTATCCCTAAAGTAGCCAATGATACGGCGTAATTTGCTTCTGCGCCGCCATATGATATATCCATTTTGTCTACTTGAACGATGCGAGAAGTGCCAGCCGGTGAAAATCTTCCCATGATTTCTCCCAACGAAACTACGTTTGGTATGATTTTAAGATCTAACATACTGATTCTCCTTTTAATGTTTTTTTAAGATCCTCATAAAACAATTTGTTACGTGTTTGTTGTGATGGAACTTAGGTCATATCCATGTCATGGTGAAAACTCCCTTCATAGTTTTTAGTACTAAAGATAGTCGTTGTTCCGCATATATTAACAATCATATATGCCAAATTATAACTAACTTGAATATAACTATATCACCGACTGCAAATTATGTCAACGAACATATAGAGGGATTGCCTTTAAGATTATGTATGAATTAAATCTCTAAAAAATGGAATTAAACTGTATAATCGATATAAAAATGGTACATATTATAAATATAATATATATGTTTGTAAGAAGAAGGAGTGGTAAGAAATATGATGGAACATCCAATAGAAGGTCTTATGGTTACGGCCATGAACAGTATTCAAGACATGGTTGATGTAAATACAATTGTAGGAGAACCAATTGAAACAGCAAATAATACAACAATAATTCCAATATCTAAAGTATGTTTTGGGTTTGCGGCAGGAGGAAGTGAGTTTAAAGGTGAAACAATTGATGAGTATACAAAAAAAGAGCAGGAGGAAATGGTACAATACAGATTACCATTTGGAGGAGGAAGTGGAGCAGGAGTAAATATTAATCCAGTTGCATTTTTAGTGGTAACTGATAAAAATGTAAAATTATTACCTGTAAAGCATACTTCAGCAATAGATAAATTGATAGATTATGTGCCAGACCTATTTGATAAAGTAAATGAGAGTATAGAGAAATCAGGAATAATTAAAGAGAGACAGGAAGATGAAGAAGTAGAAGATATAAATATAAATAAAATCAAAGAAACTGTAGCAGATAAGGTAGAAACAATGGGAAGACGCAGACCAAGAAAACGTGCCACTTCGGGAAGAACAAATCTAACATATGAATTTGACTATACTGATAAGAAACCAGAAACACATATAGATAAGGAATTAGCAGAATATATTGAAGAGGAAGAAATGGATGATTAACATTAAAGAAACAAAGGACAGAGCCTGAGGGTTCTGTTTTTTTTGTTGCTTAATATAATTAAGCAAGAGGTGAAGAAAATATTTATGACGCATAACGATAAAGTTAGATACAAGAAAATGATATTGATTACATTAATAATAATTTTTATTATTAAACTAGTTATATTTAGTACAGTAACAGCATATCAGAATATAAATTCTTCACGTGGTGTTTGGGGACAACAAGAGGAAGAAAAGGTAGAAGAAGAACCAAAATATATTAAGTGGGTTGACTTTAGTTTGACACTAGAGGTAATGGAGAAAACATCAAAACTAGATATAGAGTCTCATATAAATAACGAAGAAGTAAGGCTAAATTGGATAGAGTTAATTGCATATTTGGCTTGTAAGTATGGGAATAATTTTGCGAGCTTTAAAGCACAAGACTTAAATGATCTGGTGGAAAAATTGCGAAGTGGTACAACTATAGAAGAGCTAGCCGAAGGAAGGAAATACTTTTCATATTATTTAGAGAGCTATACCGCTATTTTAGGTGAATTTATTGGGACGTATCAAATTGAAACTATAAATGAAGAAGGGGAAAGAGTTTGGGAAGAGAGGTATGGACTAAAAGCTTTCTTGCCTATAGCCAGAGGGTATGGGTTTAGTCATTATGATGATTTTGGAAACTCAAGAAGTTATGGATATAGGAGAGTACATTTAGGAAATGATTTGATGGGTAGTATAGGAACGCCGATAATCGCTGTAGAATCTGGAATAGTTGAAGCAGCTGGCTGGAATCAATATGGAGGTTGGAGAATTGGCATAAGGAGTTTTGATGGAAAAAGATATTACTACTATGCGCACTTGAAGAAAGATAATCCATTTATAAGAGACATGTATGAAGGGAGAGTTGTTGTTGCAGGAGAGGTAATAGGGTATTTGGGAATGACAGGATATAGTAGAGAAGAAAACGTAAATAATATCAATGTTCCTCATTTGCATTTTGGGATGCAACTAATATTTGACGAATCGCAGAAGGAAGGTACAAATCAAATATGGATTGATGTTTACCCTATAATAAATTTTCTGAAACGAAACAGAACAGAAGTGCATAGACCAGAAGGAAGTAATGATTACATGAGAAAGTTTAATTTTATGGAAGCGAATATTCATGATTAATTAAAATATGTTATAATAATTATGATATAATATTGAGAATATATTAATTTAGAATTGAGGTAGAAATTATGTTTTTTTTTGGAGTACAAGATCATCATATTATGACGAGAATAAGGGGGCGTAAGATTTTTGCAATAATGAAATTGGCCGCTCTGTTGGCTCTTGCAATTTTTACTGTGGTTATGTATTGGGTAACGTTTAAACCAGAGGTTGCAATGCCTATGGGAGCTATAAGGAGCAACTATTTGTTTGTACAATTAATAGCAGTATTAGCAATAGCATTTTTATCACGTCTTTCTTATCGTTTGCCAAAAACCAATACAGGATTAATAAGATATTATAAGAAAATGGTGATAATAGGTTTTATTTTTGTTTTTGTATTTTTAGGTGTTTTGATACATCTTGGTAATATCTATAATGAAGATGCATATGCACAATTTTACGATGAAAATTTAAAAGATATAAGGATTACATCTAATAGAGAAATGACATTAGAAGAACAAATGAAATCAGCATTGTTGGCTATACAAAGGTATACGGACATCAACTTAGATGGACTACCTTTGCCGGCTCAGAGAAGTACAAGAGAAATTTTTATAGATGAAAATGTACAAGCATATACTTATTTCCAATTTCAAGCACTTCTTCTTATAGGACGGTATGCGGAGTTATAATAATCCTTAATATCAAACGATTTAAAACGATACAGGGGTATAAAATGCAAGAAGCAAAATCAGAGATATTTTATGAAGACAAAAGTAACATATAATTTTTTCGAAAAAACACCTACCTATATGAAATTGATTTTACTATTGTGTAAAACAAATGTCAATAAAACGAAACTGTGCTGCCAAGAAATAAAGCTTGTTGACAAACTATATCGTAGAACATATAATCGAGAAAGTAAAATTAAAAGTTTTATCTAAATCTATTTAAGAGGTGATATGTGATGTCAGTGGTAATTGAAGCAAAGAATTTAACAAAGCGCTATGGATATAGAGACACAGTCTTTATGGCCTTAGATGGTGTTGATGTGAAAATTAAAAAAGGTGAAAGCGTTGCTATTGTTGGGAAATCAGGGTCTGGCAAGAGTACTCTAATGCATATTCTTGCATTAATGGATAAGCAAACAGATGGGGAGTTGCTGATCAATGAGACTAATGTTGGAGGATACAAAAGTAAACAGTTGGATCAACTCCGAAATAAAGAATTTGGTTTTGTTTTCCAGCATTTTTTCCTAAATCCAAGAGAAACAGTGCTAGAGAATGTCGCGCTTCCTCTTAAAATTGCGGGGATTTCTAGGAGAGAAGCTCATAAAAGGGCAAGAGCTGCGTTAAAAGCAGTTGATCTAGAAGACAAAGCAAGAAATAAAGGTACTGCGCTTTCAGGTGGTCAAAAACAGAGGGCTTGTATTGCAAGGGCTGTTGTTACAGATCCTCAAGTGGTGTTTGCTGATGAACCTACAGGGAACTTAGACTCGACAACAGGTAAGCAGGTAGAAGAGTTACTGTTTAACCTTAACAAAAATCAAGGGATAACATTAGTAATTGTAACTCATGATTCTGAATTAGCTGCAAAGTGTGACAGACAAATTGTAATTAAAGATGGTAAAATCTTAGAAGGGTAGATGTAATATATGAAAATTTTTGATATTTTAATAACTGCAACACGAAATCTCTTTAGAAGTAAAGTAAGGACGTTTTTAACTATTTCAGCTGTATTTATTGGTACTTTTGCTATTGCATTAACAGTTGGATTAAATATTGGAGTAACTAATTTTCTAAACCAAGAAATTGGAGCACTAGGGGCAGAGGATGTTTTAATGGTTTGGAAAAATACAGATGAGCCTATACCAGGTTTTGGAACTGATAATGATGGACCAAGGCGTTATGTTGAAAATGAGTTGCCACCCGCGCAAATCAGTCAATCTGAGATGGACGAAATTTTAAATCTTGATAATGTTTCTGAGGTTATTGTTTTTAGAATGGTGAGCGTTAATAATATTCGAGTAGAAAATTCTGAGAGGTATCATATTCCTCTGGATATTGGGTTGCCAAATATGAATATGAATTTATTAAGTGGTGAGCATATTAATCATCAATCAGAAAACCCAGAAATAGTGCTTAGCTATGAATTTGTAGAAGTATTTGGATTTAGTGATGCTGATGATGCTATAGGAAGAGAAGTAATATTTGAAGTTTCACAGCCAGATGGTTATACACGAGAAGTAGCAGCAACAATTGTGGGTATTCATCAAATCAGTGCTTTAGTTATGGGCGCTGGAGGAGGAGGAGCTGTTGGTAACGCTGCATTAATAGATGAGATTTCAGCCATAAATATGTATGGATTACCTGAAGAGATGGTAGATGCTATTTTCTTCCTGGCTGTTGTTGTAGATGATATTTATGAAATGGAATATACAAGAGAAGTGTTAACTGATATGGGATTAATTTCACAGACTTTAGAGGAGCAAGTGATTGAAATAATGGGAATAGTTAATGCGATATCTGCTGGTATTATCTTATTTGGTGCTATTGCGCTTATGGCCGCACTATTTGGAATTGTAAATACACTTTATATGTCAGTACAAGAAAGAACCAGAGAGATTGGATTAATGAAGGCACTAGGACTTGGAAAACGTAAAATATTTTTGATATTCTGCTGGGAAGCTGCAATGATTGGTTTCTTTGGAGCAGCCATAGGTTTACTTGCGGCAATGGGAGTTGGTAGCATAATCAACCAAGTAGCGGCTGAAACATTTTTAAGCACAATGCCTGGATTCCAGTTAATAACTTTTACTTTAGTGTCAAGTTTAATGGTAATTCTAATAGTTATGTTTATTGCATTTTTAGCAGGTACTTTGCCAGCTAAACGTGCTTCTAAGATGGATCCAATTACTGCATTGAGGGTAGAGTAAAATTTAAATATTGATGATGTGTTAGTGAAAAACTCCTTTGATACAATAAGAAAGTTGTATCGAAGGAGCTTTTTAATTATTATTATGAATTATTACTATGCAATGTTACTAAAATATCATAAAGTCTTGTTCTTATTAATACATTTATAATAGGCAATGAAAACAATATAAAGGATTGACGGTTATCCTATAATAAACTTAAGGAGGAGCGACTTTGAGGATTAGAGTAATAAAGCTTAATTATAGATTAACAATAGCGTCATTAGTTTTAATGATAATGATAATTACAATAGCTACGCTTACAAGTGTAAGAGCTTCAGAACCAATGGAAGAAGAAAAAGGAATAAGGATTCCGATCATCATGTATCACAGCATTTTGAAGTCCAGGACAGGTAAATATATTGTTTCTCCAGCGCAGTTAGAAGAAGATTTGAGATATATAAAGGAAAAAGGCTATGAAACTATAGTGATGGCAGATTTAATAGCATATGTACATGAAGGAAGGGAACTGCCAGAAAAACCAATTATTTTAACATTTGATGATGGCTTTTATAATAATGCTCATTACTTAATACCGTTATTAGAGAAATATAATATGAGGGCTGTAATCTCTGTGGTAGGAAAATACACAGATGATTTTAGTGAAGCAAATGATATGAATATTAACTATGCTCATTTTAGGTGGGAAGACATAAAGAGGTTGATTCCTGAGGGAGTAGTAGAATTCCAGAATCATTCATATAACTTACATAGAATTGAAAATGGACAGAAAGGAGCTAGAAGGAAAAGAGGAGAATCGGTAGAGGACTATGGAAAGCGTTTGGAAGCAGATTTGCTTAAGTTACAAAGATTATTTAAAGAAAATACAGGATTTACACCTACTACATTTACCTTTCCGTATGGGGCATATAGTAAAGAATCAACAGAGATTTTAAGAGAGTTAGGTTTCAAAGCAAGCCTTATTTGCGAAAGTGGTGTAAACTACATTACTCGAGATGAAAATAGCTTGTTTAGCTTAAAGAGGTTTAATAGAAGTGGAGGGACAACAACGGAGAGATTTTTTAAAGGAATATTGGAGTAGAAACTAAAGAATGATTAAGTAATGCGTTGCGAAACATGTAATATTGTAGTAAAATTAATATGTAGAACTATGATTCTAAATATTAATTAGGAGAAATGGTATGAACCAAATCCTTGAATTTGAAAAAAAGGCAGAAACAAGCGAAGTCGAAAAAAGAATACTGGTAGAAGAGTACATCGAAGAGAAGAAAAGTAGTAAAAAAGTAGTAGTGTTAGTAAGTGTTATATTGATATCACTTATTGTTATTGCTGCGGGTGGATATGTTTTTTTATTTAATAATTACGATAATACTGGGACAACTTTAATGGCTACTTTTTCAGATGGTACTATTAGAAGCATAAGAGTACCAATAGAGTTTAGAGAATCCGAATATATGGAGTTTGAAGGGTTAAACATTATTGTTGTTGATTTTTCTGATCAAAACGATATTAACTATATAGATAGTGTAGAAGTAGATGCTTCAGAATATGAGCTTGAGAATATAAATATGGATGTATATATTAAGCTGTCAACTGGAGAATTAGAAATACATGAAACAATAGTAATTAGTGATGAGGCTACTTTGAGCTTTAGCCCGACTGAAGCTACTAAATATATTTTAGTTCATGTGCCTGTAGATGACATGTTGCTTAATCCAAGGATTGTTATGAATAGAAATGATATATATCTTATTACTCCTACTATCCTTCCAGAGAACAGTACTAATAAGGATGTTGTTTTTACTTTAGTAGGTGAGGATATTGCTGATATAGATAATGAAATTGTTCATATAGATGAAGATGGGTTTCTTGCATCTGCTGGAGCGGGACAAGCAATTGTAAGGATAACTATAGAAGACGAGCCAATCCAAAGATATGTCCTAGTAACAGTAAGAAATATACCGGATGAGATCATATTAGAACAAGAGAGCATAAGAATAGAAGAAGGGCAATCGCGTGATATCGTAGCTAGAGTTATACCGGAGGATGCAGTAGATAGAGAACTTGCTTGGGCATCTTTAGATGATGAGATAGCAAGTGTAGATGAAGATGGAAGACTTACAGCGCACAGTCCAGGTAGTACTGTAATTGTAGTTCAAACTAAATTTGAACCTCCCGTTACAAGAGAAATTCAAGTGGAGGTAACTGCTAGGTCAGTCCTTCAACCACCGTCAACACCAGAGCCGACGCCAACGCCGCCAGGTGATGCAGGCGAACACAGAGGGCCAACGTATATTAATGGAATATTAATTGTAAATAGACAGTTTGGTCTGCCCCCTACATATAATCCCGGAGTAAACCCTCAAGCATTAGCAGGCTTCAATAGGATGAGAGATAGTGCAGCAAGCGAAGGGCTTACCCTAACTATAATTTCAGGTTTCCGTTCATATCAAACACAAAGGGAAATATGGGAAAGAAGAGTGAGGCAAAGTGGAGAAGCTGAAGCCAGTAGAATTGTAGCAAGACCGGGTCATTCAGAGCATCAAACAGGGCTTGCATTTGATATAAATTCACTATCGTTTTCATTTGCATATACAGCAGAAGGGATATGGTTAGCAAATAATGCACATAGATATGGATTTATAATAAGATATCCTGAGAATAGCGAGCATATTACAGGATTTGTATTTGAACCATGGCACATTAGGTATGTAGGAACATTCCATGCTACAAATATATTTACAAGTGGAATAACGCTAGAAGAGTACCTAGGACTTCATTACTAGTATAGAACATATTAATAATTACCACCTGGCTAAGCTGGTGTGGTAAGAGAAAAGCAGACACGTAAAAATACGTATCTGCTTTTTCTTTGTATGGAGTGATAAAATCTTTGTATGAAAGAAGAGGTTAAACGGGAAGGCCTAAAGGAGGGAAAAACAAGAGATGGATTAAACAAGCAAAATTGGAAATTTTTATGTAAATATGCTATAATTAAAGTAGATCTTTTTTGTTTAATCCTATTTTTGCAACATTGGGATTACAAGAAGAACAAAAAAATTATTTTATAGGAGGATACTTTCATGGAAAGTACATTCAAAATGCAATTAAGCAAACGGATCACAGGGTTGATCAATTATCCCCTCGGTGATGACCACATCCACAGTGATAACCCCGGCTATCATTATTATATTCAGAGCTTAAAGCCCGGGTATCCCTTGCTCGCGATGCACTACCGCGGACCGTTGATGTTAGTTCTTCCCAATGCTGATTATCAGCGTTTGGAAAAGTCCGAAATCACGGTCGATGAGTACATTGAAACATCCCATTTTAACTACGGTTTCCTTTGGGGTGGCGGTGGACTCATTAGCGGTGCGTACTGGCAACCGCTCGAGGATGTTCCTGGAATCCACGATACTAACCGTATCAGTCGGTATCTCCGAATTCTTAGCTGCCGTACTGGCACTCGGTCACATGGACATAGTCCTACTGCTGAGCGTTGCCAAAAATGTCAGCTTGATGAAACAGGATGTCCTTATTCCCCGCTTAACCAAACTGGTTGTTGGGATAATGAAATCCAAGAGCCTGATGGACGTGTCGAGTTATTTAACGCAATCGGCGAAAGATTGGAGAAAGAGCTGGGTTTCAAAATTGGCAATGTGATGTCACACAGCAACGACTCCGGCGAATTACTTCTGTTCCCTGGCTTCGAACCAAATTCGGTTCAAGCATATGTGAACAAAGACTTGCTGAATGATTTGCTGTATCATCCGAAAGAGGAGCGCGATTGGATGGCAATGGCACAAAGTTTCAAGATTACTCTTGGAATCTCTTGGCAGCCTGACCGAATGGCAATGGATGATGATACCTCTGACAAGCATGAATTTTGCCTTGGATTTTGGGGCGACAAGATGCCGAAAGCCGAAACGCAAGAGCCCACAGATGAATTAGATGAGGCTGATTCAAAGAAAACATCTCCGTTCGCTTTTATGCTCAAATTGTTCCTAGGAAAGTAAAGAGAGGATCTTTTTAGAACCTCGAAAGCAAAAAAGCCAATGATTATTCATTGGCTTTTTGCTTACCATTATATTTTTCTGAGTTACCATCTGAGCAAACTAAACCAATCTTCGAATACGCGAGAAAGCATATTTGGAAAAGTTAATCCGCATTATATCAGAGCCGGCTACTAAGTTGGTGCTGCCAACTATTTCACCATCAATTGAATAAATAATTTCTCCTAGTACTTGACCTTTTGTTACTGGTGCAGAGACTATTTCTTTTAGATCCATACTGCTAGTGATATTACCAGAAGTGCCTTTTGGAACTAATGTTCCGGTATCTGTTTCAAATACAACAGTTACGGTATTAGCAACTCCTTTTTCAACTTCAATAGATTTTACTTCTTCATCTTTTACAGAGAGAACAGCGTATTCAAAATTTGCAAAACCATAGTCTAGTAATTTACTAGCCTCAGCAAAACGAATAGCAGATGTTTCAGATTTCATGACCACAGCTACAAGTGATAAATCTCCTCTAGTAGCTGTTGCAGATAAGTTAAATAAAGCGATAGAGGTTGAACCGGTTTTTAATCCAGTAGTCCCGTTATATGTTCTTATCATCTTATTAGTATTTACAAGCTGAGACTGGCCATCTCTTAAACTATCCATCCATATCAAGGTGTAATCAGTAATAGTAGGATGATTATTCATAAGTTCTCGAGACATGATAGCTATATCATGAGCAGATGTTACATGGCCATCTTCGTCAATTCCATGACAATTTTTAAAGGTAGTATCATTCATGCCCAATTCTTTAGCTCTTGCATTCATTTTTTCTACAAAAGCTTGCTCGCTTCCAGATATAAGTTCTGCCATTGCAACAGAAGCGTCATTTGCAGAAACTACAGTTATGGCTTTTAACATTTCGTGTACACTTAATGTTTCTGCTTCTTCGAGCCATATTTGTGAGCCTCCCATGCTCCTTGCATGTTCTGAGACAGGAACTTGGTCTTCTAAATTAATTTGACCACTATCTATAGCTTCCATAATTAATAGCATAGTCATAATTTTCATTACTGCTTATTAAATGGAGAAATGTATTTAACAGATTTAATTTCATAATGACACGAGGAGTTAATTGTGTAAATAGAAGATACCAGCATGGTCTACATAAAGTTGCAAAAAACTCGGAATTGTGATATAATATGTACATAATAAATTACAAAGGAGCTGTAAAAATGTTATTTAAAGCTGTAAGAGCACCACAGTATAGTCTGTTACCTGCCTATGGAGGGATTGCAGTTTATTTACCTTCTTTAACTTTCAGAAGGAAAATCAAAGATATTGATCTCGAAGGGCTTGAAGTTAAGCTTAACAAAAAGAGAAAATCTATATTCTCGGCAGTTCAACAAGCGGCTGTTAAGGGATTAGAAATATGCAATTATGCGAGAGCGAGCGACGCAGAAGTAGCAGAGATTGAACAACGTGACGGAATGTGTGCAATAGTTTTTAAATTTCCAGAAAGGCGAGGCCTGATAAACTTTACCTACAATGTAGGTACAATTGCAGTAAAGGCGTAAGCAAGTTCCTATAATTCTCTATTGAGGAAAAATGCCACAAGCAAGCATAGTAGCTAGCTTGTGGCATTTACCGTGTTACCCAAATTTAATTCCATACAAATAGTGAAAGAAAATAATAATATCTGAAATCACTCCTTCCAAATAAAAACTAAAACCAGGGAATAAAACGAAAAGAGAAGCAATTTTGTATGCACAGTTAGGATTTTATGCTATGCAATAAAGTACATTTTTACAAAACGAACAAACGTTAGAAGTGCATATGAATATTCAATTTCAAGAGTTTCAAACTATAGATATAGCAGAAGAATATGCTAAGAAAATTGGTATTATTTAAAAGCTTGTTCATAGGATTTATTGTAGAGGTGGTGTCTTTTGGATAGTGCAAAAAATACTACACAAAAGATAATGAAAATTGGTATTTCCACTGAAGAAAATATAGAAAGAAAAGTTGAATTGGAATTGGAGATTGAAATTAACAAGGAGTTATATGAGAAAAAGATTATAGATAGAAACACATATGAAAAAGTATTTAAGGAGTTGATAAAGGAACAAAAAGCTATATCTGTCTTATGAAATAAATTGCACAATTGACCTATTGTAGGTAGCTATTATATAGATTTAGCAATAGAGGAGTGGATTAATAATGGATTTATATGAAGTAAGAAAAGAACTTGCAATGGGAAAAAGCATTTACGATTTAGATCTAAGGGTAACCTTTTATGCTAGAGTTTCTACAGATAAAGATGCACAGTTAAATTCTTTAGATAATCAAGTATCTCATTACACAAACTATATAAAGAATGTTCCTAAATGGACTTTCGTAAATCGGATATATTGATGAAGGTTTGAGTGGTACCAGTGTACTTAAAAGGGAAGACTTTTTGAGAATGATAAATGATGGAAAGAAAGATGAGTTTGATTTAATTCTAACAAAAGAGATTTCACGTTTTTCAAGAAATACATTAGATAGTATCAAATATACACAAGAGTTATTAATGAATGGAGTAGGAGTTTTATTTGAATCTGATAATATTAATACTATTATGCCAGATTCTGAATTAAGGCTTACTATAATGTCATCAGTAGCTCAAGAAGAAGTTAGAAAGCTGTCAGAAAGGGTTAGATTTGGTTTTAGAAGGAGCATAGAAAAAAGAGAGATACTTGGTAATAATAATGTTTATGGGTATGAGAAAAAAGATAAAGGTTTGACAATTATAGAAGAAGAAGCGAAATGGATTAGAGAAATGTATACCATGTATGCGCAAGGAGAACATGGAACATATACATTAGCTAAAGCATTAGGCGATAGAGGTATGAGAACTAAACAAGGAAAAAAGCCTTTACCAACAACAATAAAAAGAATGATTGAGAACCCTAAATATAAAGGATATTACAGAATTAACGCATTTCCTACTTTAGACTATAAGAGCAAGAAACAGATAAGAAATCCTAAAGAGAAATGGGAAATATTCGAGTGCAAAGAGAAAATACCTGCTATAGTTTCAGAAGAACTATGGGATAAAGCAAATGCCATTCTAGAAGCAAGGCAGAAAGACCTTAAAGAAAAAGTGAAAAGTAAAGATGTTTTTCAAAATCGTTATCCTCTTAGTACATTAATGCATTGTGGAGAACACACTGACAGAGTGTTTACAAGAAAAGGTATAAGAAAAGGAAAAACCGAAGTAATGTGGATGTGTTCAGAGTATAATACAAAGGGTAGAACTGCTTGTGAATCACCTTTCATATATGAAACAGAGATAATGCAAATATTAAAGAAAGTATTAAAGAAATTCAAAATAAATAAAGATAGAATTTTAGCTGATCTAGTTTCTAAATATGAAAAAGTCGATATTAAGAAAAACTTTGAAAGGGAAATTTCAAGGTTAGAAAAGGAAATAGAAAAAGTAAAGAGCAAGAGGGATAAACTTTTGGAGCTAAATATTAATGGTTTTATAGAGATGAAAGAGTTAGCTGAACGAAACACTGTATTAAATGATGAAATTCTAGTTTTGAAAGATGAAATAGATGTCATCAGAAAAGAAAAAGAGGGAACAAGTACATATAAGGATAACATCTCAAAAATTAGAAAGGTAATAGAAAATAAACTGAATGTTGAAAAAAACATTGACAGACTTATACCATTGTTAATAGAAAAAATCACAGTATCAAAAATTAATAACGATAGAAGAAAAATTAAATTAGACATAGAGTTTAAGTTTGGGAAGGGCTTATTAGAAACTCTGGATAAAACTAAAAAAAAAGACTGTCAAATTAACAGTCAAAAGTGTTCATTAGATGCACAGTTATCTTAGTAACACTGGCAGGCCTTAGAGCTTCATGTATATTGTGCCCATATAATATATTGCCAGATTTTTGATCCATTAAGATAGCAGAAGTAGATGTAAGTTCTAAGAAATTGCCGTGATTTTTCTTCTATAGCTTCACCGATTTCGCTAGGAGAAACTGATGTCTCAATAGAACTTGACCAAACGTAACGAGCATTTGGGTTTACAGCATAAACGCTGCCAAAAGGAATAAGGATACCTGATAGTACAAAAGTAAAGAGTATATATGTACATAGATATTTAATTTTTCGCATTAAAAACCTCCTAATATGAAAGTACTTACTAAATGTTATTCATCTAAAACAGAAATAGAATGAAATGTTTTTATGAACAAAAAAAGGGATGAGTAAATTTTTTACTCATCTACTTTTTTCCTATACATTTGCCCTAACGATCCTTACCGTAACTTCAGTATCATTAGCAGAGGCATATATTTTTATTGGAAAGCTATTATTATTCTTAAATTTAAGATCAACACCACCGATAAGCAACCGCAGCATCTCTACCTTCTGGGACATAATCTACATCTCTACTATGCTCATGCCTTTCAACAACCTCAAGTCCGTGTGCTTGCAATACAGCGTTGTATAAAGTGCTACTTAACTGACATTTACCTCCACCATAATCTTGAATGAGTTCTCCTTGTCCGCCGAAAGTGGTTGCTTTTTCATATCCTTTTTCAGGAGTAGCTGGGCCTAATGTACTTGTAAAAGAGAAAACTGTATTGGCATCAACTTGCTTCCCATTTAATTCACCACAAGCTAAGACGATGTTTTTTTGTCTATCAGGATCTTGTGACAAAATTTTAGTGGTATAAGAAGCGAGTTCGTGTTCTCTTTGTTGTCTGTCGTTTCTACTTGAAGGAGAAACATGAAGCCTACTTGCTTGAGGAACTGAGTTGTTTTCGCCATTCTCATCATTACTACCACAACCAGATAATAAAACTAATATAAGTGGTAAAACTATTAAATATTTCATTTTTAAAAAATCCTTTCATTTGTTATTAAATAGTATGTCCAAAAAAATCTGAAATATTGACAAAAGAATAAAATGTAGTATAATTAAAGAGTAGGAGAGATTGATTATGTTAGCAAAATACTGGAAAAAAATAGGACTAGTTATTTTAATAATAGCTGTCTTATGGAATTTAATTAGTAAATTATTCGATGTAATATCTTTTGATACTGCAATCGCGAATATTAGAGTACAAGTAGAAAGATTGAACCCTAGCGAAGATAATGAAGAAGAGGAAGATGACGGAGAAGCTTATGAGGCTGAAGTTAGAGTGATTCCAGAAGCTACAGAAAACGGGGAAACTACAAATGGAAGAGAAACGAGAGGGACAAGAGAGACTAGAGAAAATAGAGTGAATAGAGAAGATGAATAATTATTATTGCAATATTTAAAAAAATATGTTAAAATAAGCGGAGTAATTTCTACAAGGTCTATCAAAGCTTGTTACTGAGATTGACACAAGTAGAGAGTTTGCGTAATAGAAACGCTACAAAAAGAGAGGTGAACTATACAAAATGAAAGCAGAATTACATCCAGAATATAATAAAGCAACTATCACATGTGCATGTGGGAATGAGTTTGAAACAGGTTCTACAAAAACAGAAATGAAAGTAGATATTTGTTCTAATTGTCATCCATATTGGACAGGTAACTTGAAAAGAGATACAACAGGTGGTAGAGCAGATAAATTCAAGAAAAAATATGGAATTGGTTAAATTGAAAAGCAATTTAGCGGATCGAATTAGAAAAAAGGGACAAATAAATAGGAAATATTGAATATGCAGATATTATCAGGAATGATTTCTAAACTTAATAGAAGTCATTCCTTTTAAGTTTGTGATGCCTATTTTGCATGGTATTTTTTAAAAAAAGCGAAAACAATATTTTTCTATTCATAATTTCTCCTTTTTTGTAATATTCTATATGTTGAAGTTCGAATTCAAAACAAAATATATTTTTGATGCTCAACAACCAATAGTTCAATATTCTACTCTGACCTCATAAAACTCATTATTAGGTATACCATAGAAATAATTGCCTGTTATAATCAAAGATCTCCTAGTCAAACGGTGTACAAAAAAAATGTTAATAGAAGCAATGTAATGAACAGGATACTTAGAATTATAAATAACATTTTTTTGTTTTTCATAATTTCTCCTTTTTTATAATATTTAAGTACATATTACCATAATAAATATGAAAAGTATATATAAGGAAGCAAAAGTAATAAAAGGAAATGTTGACAAAGGTCATAAGTTGACATATCATAATTTTATAGAGGGTATGAAGTTTAATGAGTCGGGGAGGAAGGAAAAGTGAAAAAGAAGTTACTAATAATAGCAGTTATAGCATTAATAATAGCAATGAGTGTAGGATTCTTTATAATACGCAATAGAAATTCAAGTGAATTACCAATATATTCATTTGAATTAGAAGGAAGCCACCCTAATAGGTGTGGTGAATGGAAAATTATTATATCAGATTACTATGAATTTAAGAATGAATTTAATGAGGCTGAAAGAGCTGGATTAGAAAGGTATGACTCAAGTTTCTTTGATGAAAAGTCATTAGCAGCTATATATGTGGTGAGACCAACTCCTATATGGGATATAATAAATAAGTGTGCACGAGTAGTAGATGATAATACAGTAGTGATAAGATACAACCTTCGTCAAAGAAGATGGGTTGGAACACTCGATATGACAGTATGGTCTGCTATAGTTGTAGAAATACCCAAAAATGTAACAAAGATAATTGTAGAAAACAATATTTGCTTTAACTATGATTGTGAGTGTAATTATATTTACCAAGAGTATATCTTTGATGAAGCATCACGGTTGGTAAATGACAATATATGAGAGTTTAGTTTGTAAGAAATAGCAGATTAAACTTTTTTATTGTTTCAAATACGACATACAAAATAAGGGAAAAATGCAATTTAAAACAAAAATTGACAATATATGAGAGTTGAGATATAATCACCAAACAAAACTTTAGAGAGGGTGATGCAAACTTGCAACATTTAAATAAGAGAGGAGCGTGGTTAGTAGGTTAGCGAAGTCGTAGTTCAAAATGTTTTAGGAGGTAAAGACAATGTTAGTGAAACACAAAAAACAAAATCGATCAAAATCAGGAGGAATTGTAATGAACAAATTAAATTTCAAAAAACGGGTTAGCCTTTTACTTGCCTTGATAATGCTGTTTTCATCAATAATGACTACGGAATCTAAGGCACAGGAACTAGGAAATGAGTTTGTTTACGGATATGATAATTGGTCTAGTTATGATTATGAATATAATTACCAAGATCATATCTTTGACGAAGTGTCACGGCTGATAAATGACAATTGGTGTTATAACTTTGTAGGGAGAATTAACTTCAGACCAGGTTGTAGTTTCATGGAAGTCGATGGTATCCAGAATGAACTCGATTCTGAAGCTGTTCCAGTAATGGAATATGATGAGATCATTCTTCCGCTTAATCCAATTATTGAAATAATAGGAGAGGATATATCTTTGGAGCCTTTGATGAGAGGAATGACAATTGGTGATGAAATTGTCATGTTGCCGGTTAGCTCCATTGCGGAACATCTTGGTTTCGAATATTATTGGGATTCAGAAGAGGAGAAAGTGATTTTGACAAGGCATTTTCAAACGAGACGCCTAATTGTAAAAACATTTGGAGAAGTTAACCTTGAATACTTGGGAGCTACAGATGTTGTCAGATCATTTGATAATGTAGTATATCTACAATTTGCAACAATAGAAGAAACGCGAGTTGCGTTTGATAAACTGCTAATATCAAATGAGATTGAATGGGTTGAGCCAGATCTTGTAATAACTCTACATGAAATGGGTATTCAAGAAGCTGCTTTTGAACCATTTAGTGCTGGCAGGTGGGATAATGTAGGAAGAGTAGGAACAGATAGGTATGCACAATATTTGCGGAGTATAGGAAGAGGAAATTATCGTAGCGTGGTAGCTGTTTTGGATACAGGAGTACAATCCAATCATCATCTCCTAGACGGCAGAGTCCTAGATGGTCGTAATTTTGTGAATAACACCTATAATACATCAGACCCTCATGGACATGGTACCCATGTAGCAGGAGTGATAATAGCAAACACACCTGGTTTAGATGTTCGGATTATGCCAATAGTAATAGCATCTACTCAAGAAAGACCTACTCTTTCAAGGATGAGACTAGGTGTTAATTGGGCAATTACAAGACGTGTAGATGTTATTAATATTAGCGCAAGTATTGAACTTCCTCCGCTTCATACTCTTAATTTGCAGCTTAGGTCTTTGGAAAATGAAATAAATAGAGCTATAGATAATGAAATTGTAGTAGTTGTGTCTGCAGGGCATAATAGCGTTAATGTTAATACTCTTACACCTGCTCGTATGAGCCGTGTGATTACTGTAGCTGCATCTACAAGGTTAAGTAATATGTACAGAAATACAAACTTTGGAGCTGGTGTGTGCATATCTGCACCAGGCATGGATATTTTCGGGCCATGGAATAATAGTAATACTGAAGTAATGACTGGAACATCATTTGCAGCACCACATGTTTCAGCAGCTGCGGCAATGACTTTGATACGTCACCCGGAATTAAGTCCGGCGGAGGTGCGATTAAGATTGAGACACTGGACAAATCGGCCTGATGGATGGAATGCTAATAGGTATGGAGCTGGAATTCTTGATATGTCAAGAGCAATTCCGGTAGGTTGGGTACCGCCCAATGCACCATCGACTTGGTCTGTCACTGCTGGTTCAAATCGAACAGTAGGAACAACTGCTGATAGTTGGACATTTACAGCAACGACAAATAATTTTGACGCAGCAAATGTAAGGATACAATTCGATGGCAGTTCTCAAGTGTATCAAATGAGTAGAAGTGGGAATTCTAGAAGTTGGTTTTTCAATGCTGGTACTATTCGAGCAGGGAATCCAAGGACCATCACAATTACAGCAGTGGCTGCAAACAATATAGTTGTTTCAGCAACACATTATGTAGTGGTGAATCCATCGCTTCCAACCCATACAGTAACATTCTGGCCGAATGATGGAGGGAGTGCTAACCGTTGGTATACCCAGAATTTTGTCCATGGCCAAGCTCAATATTTAAGAAGGAATACCTGGCAAAGGCCAGGATATACTTTTGTAGGATGGGCATCGATTCCAAATGGGAATGTTCATTATACCGAAGGGCAAAGGGTAAATATCTTAGCTAGCCATCATCTATATGCAGTATGGAGGCCAGTAGGAAGAGCTACAATAACATCTGTAACTACTACAAACAATGGAAGAGTAACAGTAAATTGGACTAGCTCTGGAAATGCAACAAATTAT
>Ga0123355_10000742_pt1 | contig 44425 bp, 21 predicted proteins | sample TergutEmb28metaG_3_FD_89872 | JGI IMG/M metagenome (GOLD analysis project Ga0123355, IMG submission 89872) | Embiratermes neotenicus P1 segment gut microbial communities from Petit-Saut dam, French Guiana - Emb289 P1 | ecosystem: Host-associated > Arthropoda: Insects > Digestive system > Gut ...
GACTGCCTACACAGCCACGGGTATGTAACTTAATCAACCTACACATTAGATCACACCTATACACTACAGCTGAAACCACCAACCACAATAACCCACCACACCACACAACCCACCTAACAAAACGTGAAAACAGACGAACATATCGACCCGCAAATACTAGACATATATGGAGATTGTTACATCACTACACCACACGTGAAAAAATACCACTAAGTCGTCAGCTCCTGAAGATGGGCACAAGGTGGCCCGAAACATGTTGAACAACTTATAAAAGGGAAATAAATATAATACTAAGTGACATCTAGTTGGTTTCTTATTCCACATTGAACTACGATGCATGGTCAACCACACATCAAGGATGAAGAAGTTGAAGTGTTTTTAGGGCTACTGCAAGAGGAATTCAAAATTACAATTGTCTCGCTTGAGAACTTCCTCGGAATGCAGATTAAGTGTCAAGGTGATGGGCCAATTTTTGTTAGCCAAGAGGCATATACAAACAAGATACTGCAAAAGTTCAACATGGCTGAAGCAAAAAGGTGTGTCGACACCTGCCACTCACAAAGAAAGGGATAACCACAAAGATGTCAGCGGCAAGGTTCCATATCGTGAGGCAGTGGGCAGCCTTATGTATCTTGCAGCAGCAACACGCCCTGACATAGCATTCACCGTAAATAAAGCTGCAAGGGTCATGGACAGACTAGCTGAAAGGACTGGAACAATGTTAAATGCATTTATTCGCTGCTTGCGATCAACCAGCAACTATGGCCTCAGGTATACTAGAGGGTCTGGCGAACTGAAAATGTTTAGTGATGCTGACTTTGCAGGAGATAATGTAACTATACGTTCCACCACATGCGTTACAGCTATATTTGCTGACGGTGCAATGTCTTGGACAAGTCAACTGCAAAAAAAGACAGCCCTCTCGACGACTGAAGCCGAGATCATTGCAGCAAGTGAAGAGGCTAAAGAATTAGTCTGGTTGAAGCACTTGTTATCAGAACTGTTGTCTTGTTTTGCCAGAAAAACACCAGTACTATACATCAACAACACCAGTGCCATCAAACTAACCAAGAACCCGGAATATCACAAAAGTCGAAACACATTGAGGTGCGACACTTCTCTGTGAGGGAGAGATCCCTTAATGATGAGATAGGGATAGAACATTTTGACAAAAGTAAACAACGGGCAGACTTGCTTACAAAACCCATTGAACACGTTCGATTTGAAGTACTGTGCCGCGAGATTGGAAATACCTCTGGGGAGCAATGAAGTGACTTGTGCAATATCCATTGTGTGAGAGTGTGTTGGAGGTAGTAATAGGACTGAAAAACACTGCACCCTAGATGCATGCCGTATTTGCACCTTCTGCATGTGTATTTACTGCGCAGTGTAGACTAGACGCTGCTGTGCTTCGTTACTTGTCTACACTGCTCTTCACAAAAATTACATTACAAAGCAGTTTTTTAACCTCACCCACAACACTTCAGGTCCAATTTGAGACCTGCCCTTACACTTACGTTTTTCACCCTATGTATCAGTTCAGCTATCGTCCTTGTTTTCTGCTAGAAGAGTGATACCATCTGCATAACAGGTTGGGTTTGTCCCACTATTCTGAAATTTGCTTCCTTATCTTCCAACTGTGTTGTTCTTATAATGTGTCTGCTGTATAGATGAAACTGGCCACAAAATAAGATACAATGTTGCCTTACTTCTTTTTAGATTGGGAACCATTTTGTTTGTCTTGTTCAACCTGCCCTTTGGCTACTTGCTCCATACATAGGTCTCTCATTGGCACTACTGAATGTTCAGGTATTGCCATACTGCTCATGCTCTTCCACATCTTTAAATGCTCTTCACTAACAAAAGTCTTTATTAATCTATGAAACATGGCTACATATTTTTTTGATGCTCTGTTGCCCTCTCCATAATCCATCTTACATTAGTGGTTCAGTTGCTTGTCCCACACCCTTTCCTGAATCCTACTTGCTCCATTGGCATTTCACATTCTATGTATGACTCAAGTCATTTTTTAATAATTCTTGGTAGTATCTTACTTGCATGAGAAATTAGTGCAATGGTGTGGTTATTCATGCATGCTCTGATAACTGAAATGTGAGGAAATATATTAGTTAGACCAAGGATTCCCAAACTTTATTGTTCCACAAATCCCCTTCTTTAAAAAATTAGAATATTTAAAACCCCATTAAATGTCCATTTTATTTTCAATGAATTTTTTCTTTTAAGTGTCTTATGTAGTGACACCCATGTAATCCCTAGCCAATTATCATACAGCTCAGACTACATAGTGTATACAGCTTAAAGATTTTAACAAATCTCCTTGACTGTAACAGTTCTAATAACAGGACAGAGATTGTGAAGTTCATAAATAATATAAGGATTTTGTATTGGTGTTATAAGAAAGTCTTGTAATTTTTTTGTAGGACTGTTAACATTATTGTTTCAAGAGCTAAGAGTAAAAATTTCCAATATTTGACAGAGCCACGTGAAAAAATCACATGATGTATGGCGTATTATACACCAGTGTTTCCCAGATGTTTGTCGTTATGCAAAACCTGATCTATTTGGCAGCTGATGGTACTGACAAAACTCCAAACCAGAACTGGAAATTGTATGGAGAAAGGATTGCTTATGCACAGTATTTAACATCATCAAATAAAACAACATAAAATTATTCCAACTACTATATACACATACACCCATCATGATATACTAAAAATTTCTAGTCACACATACATACATACATACATTCAGATTTACAATCTGTGTAAGACTAGTATGAAAATGCCTAAGAGAAACAAGCTCCTATATAGGTCCTGATACACAAGATGTTACTAAGATTCATAAACTGAGGTTTATTAACCCTTATTCTGCTAACGTGCTAATGTGGAGAGTATGGTGAGCTCCTAATAATGCCAGCAAGTGGCAGATGGGATTTAACTCGACATTTAAAGGGTTAATATAAAATTTCTGTTCAGCAGTGATGCGTAGTTTCAGAAGTCTTCCCATGTGTGGATGGATTATGATTCCTTGGGCCACAAAAATGATTTAAAATTTATAACTGAAAAAGAAAACTTAATTTGCTTGGAAACTGCAATTAAACCCTGAGAACTTTACCTTTCTTACACATTTGTTCATCACTTTATTTGTGTAGTGGCTATCATTTGGCTTCCTAACTTCTCTGCACTTATGAATGTAACTAGTTGATTCCAAAGCTATTTGAAAATATTCCTTCATATGGAGAGGTTACATAGCACAAAATGTAGTGGGAAGTAGTTGAGAATTTGAATACAGGTGGTTGTGGTCTGTTTCCTGATATTATCCTGGTACACATACGGAGGGGCAGAGGAAGGCAATGAACATGTAAGTTATAACAACATGTAAACCAGCCAAGATTCAAACCAGGTACCTCTGAAATACATGTCTTCAAGCATCACTGTTTTACCAATGTGGTTGGTTTGACAATATGGCTCAGAGGTCGATAGGACTAGCCAGCTCTGCACTACAGTACCAGTAAAGAATGTGTGAATTACTTGATCATAACTTGAACAGGTTAACCACTGTAAGCGGACTGATGGATGTGGTTGCAGTGTTGTATATAGAGATAAAATTACCTTCCATTGAGAAGGTTTGTGTCAATTTGATTTGTTATGTCTGAGTTTGTATGCTCATATCTCTGCTTACAAAAACTAAGTAATCAACAACTCGTACATATGAACACAGAGTCATTAAAAATATTATCTTTTCTTAGCATGAGAACGAAATGAAGCCCACACATATTAACTTACAAAAACAATGTATTTTTACCTACAAATACAATTCTATGAATAAAGCTTCTTACAAATTTATTTTATGTAACTATGGAACATTTCTATTCCAGAAAATTGTTGTTCTATAAGTTGGTGTTAGAGACACAGTACTGTGATATGTCTTTTATTTTATTCTCTTCAGTTCATTCCACCCCAAAGACAATACACATGTTAACTGTACGAGTATATCATGTGTGGAATGTGTAACTGTAGGCAGTTTTAAAACTAAATTGCAGATTAAAATTGATTGTGATCATAAAAAAAGATCAAAACTCCTCCCACACGTTATGGGGAAAATTAACCGAGTCACGTATATCTGAAGTACAGAGTTTTGGAATGCAGGTCATTTGTACACAGAGATATGACCGTGTAATAAATATTTAACATTGTCACATAACGGCATTCAACAGTAGGTGTAAATTTTGATGTTTTGCTGACCGTACATCTCAGTATATTTCTCTTAGTAATTAACCAACTTGATGCACAAAATTTTGTTTTAAAATAAGTTTATTTCATGCCTCTACATGTTTCGAGCACTATGTGCTCATCATCAGGAGGCCAAAATTGTATTATACAGCTTCTGGTATTATCACACCTATAGGTGGCCGTGCACACGTGCACGGGACAGCCACCTATAGGTGTGATGATACCCGAGGCTGTATAATACAATTTTGACCTCCTGATGATGAGCACATGGTGCTTGAAACATGTAGAGGCATGAAATAAACTTATTGTAAAACAAAATTTTGTGCATCAAGTTGGTTAATTACTGAGATAAAAATAGGTGTAAATAGCTGGAGTAATACATTGTTCTTCAATTTCAAGGGAATGTTTTTGTAAAGTAGCTACAAAACCTTATATATGAAGTTCATGGCACAACTATGAGTGTTGATTAAGTGCTAAAAAAGGTTATAATTTAAGAACTGAACACATGGAGCTATTTCTGCATTATAGTTTATGCTAATCTAAATTTCCATTTCACACTCTTTCCGGTGCTGGTTTTCGTGAAACAAAATATTCTTCATGCACAATTCATATGTATGTTTAATATCTATTTTGTACAACACTGAACAAGTTAGCTGTGGTGGTTCATTAGTCCTTGCTGTCATAAAATGTACAGATGGTTTCATTCAAGAAAATATTACAGCAGAACGGAGGCTCACTGCTCCAGAAAACTTTAAGGTTTGAACCTCGTCTGTGTGCAACTGACACAGTAACTAACAGAAAAGCTTGACTAATTCCTAAAATTAATAATGAAAAGTTGAAATACTTGTAATTTACTAGAGGGTGGATGGGCAATTGCCTGACACCAATAAGTCTTGAACCCAAGATGCCACAAAGCTTCTATACAAATGGATGAGAGTTTGAAGCTCTCATCAAAGTGAATTCTTTGACAATGGTGGGACGGTCCAGCAGTATGAAGCACCCGATTGGAATCCATTGTATTCAGGTGAATATATCACAGTGAGTTATTCTCATGAGACTCTAATAAGTTGGTTCATGATTAACAAACAGACAAACAGTCGGTTCCTGAAGTGTGCTACTAGTCAGATCCAATAGGCAAAGATTTGAAGTAATTCACGGAAACACCACCTATTCATAAAGCAGTTAGCTGGAGCCCAGTAGCAAAAAATGCCAATAATAAAAGTCAGTTCGGCTGCAACCAACAGAAACTGTTTCAAATTCAATGAATGCACACCTTATCCCAAAGAGGACTCACTGATCAACCGAGGCACAAACCCTAACCTAGGCAATAAGTGTGTATAATACCATCATTTGCTGATTTTTTGTTATTTACACTCTGAGAAATATAATCATAAGCTTTCAGAGATCACCTTGAAAAAATTTCAATATTCCCCATTAAATTATACACTTACTGCTACAGCTTATATATTTATAATGTGGGCATCTTGTAAAACTTCTTTTCATGACATTTAATTTGAATACTCTAAATTAACTGATACTGTTGTCACTCCAACTTCATACACGCATGGTTGCAATGTTACATGAGTGCAAGGGGTGTAAAGGACTTGAAGGTGAGGTGATCTAAAATGTAATGATATTCATACAAATTTTCATGTGAAGCCAACTATTCATACAAGACTTGATGTGTGTAGGGTAAAGGGGACAGGAGTCAGACACATGGGCAAGAAACCACAGCCTATCTTACAGAAAAAGATTTCAGAAGTATAAATGGTAAAACAATGAATTTTCAATTTAGGAATCATAATCCCATTTTGTTCATTAAATCAGTTATCAAGTACGAGGACCGAATAACACAACCTTTAAGTGTTATATGTTTGTATATTTACTACACTACTACATGTTTTGGCCAAACTGTAGGGCCATCATCAAGTAGTCTAAAAATCCATATAAAGTAAGTGTGACCTATTACAAACAGTGAATATGTTGTCACAAAACTAGTTTTTATTCTAAAATAGACTAATAATTGATATACAATAATACTTTAAAGTAGGTAAAAATAGATAAAATAAGTAAAAGTCAATATATGCTGTTGAATTCATCAGTTATTTTGGATTATTAGGGAATAATTAAGCACCCTGTGTTGATGATGAAGGTCAGGCAGTGGATATACATTATGTAATGTTTACTTGAGTTATGCAGTATGAATGATTAAAAGATTAGTACAGGTCCTTGTTATATATAATTTTGTCTTCTCTTTATTGTTCTTTAATTATTTTGCATTTAATTAAGCTGTTTCAAAGTCCATATATTTCCTTGGATAAATGTGTACTGTCAAATTTATTGTTAAGGAAATGGGGATTTATTTTCATCACTCTACATATTTACTGAAAGAGTTATGCAGTATGTATCCGGTATTGTTATGTTAGGAAGGGTGGTGTAGTACAAGTCCGGTTCAATGCACAGGCCAAGTGTAGTTGCTTTCAGCTAGACCAAATGCTAACCTGTATTGTTTTCAACATGTACATTTTATGCTGGCATAATAATTTAAAGCAGCCTTAAGAAAATGCTGAAATACACTCCTTTTTCTCTGTAGATGAAATTTTTATATAAATATCTATAGTATTCTATGCTATAAAAATTGTGTATATTTGTGTATTTATGACATGCTCTACATCCTACTATCTTTGTAAAACATTGATCCATGGAATGTATGTATGTATGACTGCTAGGAATTAGTGATAAAGTTCTATCTTATTCAATTCATCCATAGCAGCCACACACGTAAGTTTCGTTGTACTCGTTGTCACCAAAGAGAATGCAAATATCTGTCTGCAACTAAGCCAAACAACTACAGAAATACACAAAGTACCTGAAACAGTTTGTAGAATGAAGCTTTATCTCATACACATATACATGCATGATTCAAAAGATTCAGATGGGAGCATAAGGACGTTGAAAATGGTCCAAGGTGTGGGCAGATGTTAAATACTGGAAATTTGGAAACATGTACTAATGCTTATAAACTGGTGTACAGAGACTCATATGATCCTAAGACTGATGGAGAATAGACCACACACTAACTGGGAGTGATTCGTCAGATTCTTCATGAAGATTTGAGAAAGAGGAAGATTTACCTGAAGTTTGTTCCAGATAGCCTCACAAGTAAGGTCATTCTGACATGCCAGTGAAGAGCTTCTGGGAAGATTGAAGTGTGGTAGAGATTAGGTACATGCCGCATTCACCCGACACTGTGCCAGGTAACTTTTTGCTCTACCCACTTTGAAAACCACATTCAGAAGATGAAGGCTTCAGGATATTCAAGGCCCCAAGAATAACATACTGGGCAATTAAATTCAGTTCCTTTGGATGCATTCAGTGACTGTTTCATACTACTTTTAGAACAAAGTAAAAGGTGTGTTGCAGTTAAGACAGGCTGCACTGAAGGACAGTAAAACAATGTTCTTCTTATTTATTGTGTATCTATTCTTAAAGCATCAATCCTGGACCTTTAATCTTTTGCCACATATATACTGAATGAATAAACATCCAATACAAAGTATTTGGCTTCGAAAACTAAATAATTATACAGTTACATGTTTTCACAGGTTGATTGTACAGAGTGTGATTTTCTGGTTTCTGCCACCATGGCATCTTGTACATGGACATCAGTGCTTTGGAAAAACAAGCTGCCTTTATTTTCAGGGTTTAAATGAGTTTGTTGAGGATGCATTCACATTATATAAGCACTGTGTTGTCTGACCTGGCACATTAAATCGAAACTATCTACAACAAGGAAAGTTTCCATATTGAACTAGACATACTGTACAGAAACTTCCAATACAGCTACTGCACCAACTAATCACATAACAGGACGCCCCCCCATTATAGTGGCCTTCTCAACATTCATCCAAAACACTTTTTAACTGCAGCAGCATGGTGCTATTGAGATACAACATTGTGGGAATATGCATCCTACTAAGGAAAGTCTCTCGGTTTAATTTTTCGCATGAAGGACAACATGATCATGAAAACAGTAGGTGCTAATAGCAACCCATGCAAGTGTGGAAAGAAGTACGCTGGACACTGATCCTTTCATTGAAACCTGGGTTAATGAACACCACCATCATGTACAGCTATAGCAACTAGAGAAGTTAGTCATGGCAAAACACAGCAATGACCTGGGTCATCTATATCTTAAGACATTTAAGCACAGGGACCAGCCCATAAGCAAAATTACTCTCCATAGACAAGTTAGTCACTTTCTTTTGTGGTGACAATCCTGTACCAGTGTGCCACTTAAACATGGCTTCATCTTCCTCAATCCCCATTTCTTGGGGTTCTGTGTCTCTCATTTTAATACCTCCTGAGAAGATGTGAAGAGGCCCCTAAAAAGTACCATTCTTGTTCCATTTCCAGCTCTTGTGGCTCTGAAAAGGGCTGTTTCTCACTGTCCATGTCCATCCTGAAATAAATATTGCAGTCTTTAAAAGGGTCATTTTCTGTCCTTGCTTGTCACATTCCTAACAGCACAGCCCATGCTGTCTCCTTTTTCTTTACCATGGATCTGACTGGCTATCTTCCGTGTAACCTGCCTATATAACCTGACTGCAGCCTCACCCTACTTACTTCAACCCTGAAGACAGAAGCAGCAAGTTCGTCCAAAATGGTCATATCCCCATATGAGGCTACATGGTGTCACAACTCAGAAAGCTTGCTATCTATTAAGCAGATGAAGTTAACAAATATGACACCCTGAAGAATTTATTCCTAAAAATGTTAATTTATTTTTTTAACAGCTATATTATTTGACATGGTCAGTAATTACAGAAACAAACTGAACAACTGCCCCCCTACTGCTAGTTCCATACAAAGCTTAGCGAAATGTGGATATTGTTACTTGAATTATCTAGAAGTGTGGAAAAAAATGTGAAGGCCTCTTTCAGAGGTTTGTCTGAGCTACAATTTGGAAAATGGGACAACCACAAAAAAACATCAGGCACAGTGAGATTTGAGGTGTAATCTACAAGGAATTCTCTTAACCAAATGCAGCAGTGATTAAAACAGTCAAGAAGATGAGGCACAATTTCTGCTGCCTTTATTTGTGTCAAGCACTGTAACTAAAATGTGCTACTGCTTCCAATCCCAACTTAAAATAGGTGCTTTATATATGGACAGTTGAGTTTTTGTGAAACAAAAGAACTGAACACACGTAAAAGGCCTCTAAGAATAATAAAAGGAAAGCATAACATACCATAATATGGGGAAGAGAATTAATATAATGTAAATTCAGATTCAACTTGGATTGTTATTTTTTTTTATTTGTATGTACAGTTTGAGAGATAAATTTGTGAATGAACAGGGCAATTATTATACTGTATACATTTCTGCCGAAGAGAGCATGTTATCATCATAATATGGCTGTAATACTTGTCTGGTATTTGCTCTATCATGTGGAAGAATGGCATAAAACATCACAATATCAAATATTGAATGATCCAAGCAACATTGGCCATATGATGAAAACATTATACCCTGCCTCCTCCTCAACCCTTGCATGGGTGAGTCTACCAGAGGTTATTGGAGGGGGGAGGGGACTGGGGGAAATTGGGTCAACTCTTCATCCCTGTCATGTCCCATGATACTGAGAAAAAATTAAACACTCTACATCATTACATTATTTTTAAAGTGTGATATGGTCCTGTCCCTTCAACTGTTGTGGCTGAAGAGTCCTAAAAAAAAGGAACACAAACATTTCCCACCCCTTACTGAATTTTTAGGGTGAAGGAAATAATATGTCCATGATGATCACAGCACAAATGTGACAGATTTTTTATTATTTTTTTCTTTTTCATAATATTCATTCATCTTTCACGTTATTGTCAGAGTCACCAAGAACAAGCAAGGTGTAGTAAGCTATAGGCATTTAGTTTCCTTTTTTACATGTGTGCGAGCAAGTTTTTGAGTGTGTTATATGAAGCTATGAGTCTCCAGTTGCATTGTGTCCCATACTGCAGTACACACTGTCAATGCATAGAGTTGGCACAACTGTCTCATTCTTATAATTAATATGCATATCCAAACACAACCACAATATGTATTCCACTCACTTTGCCTGACCATCACAAACGTGTACTGACCTTCATGAGTGTGAGTGATACTTAACTACCTGAACCTGTACCTACAGTGTGCTTTGGACATCACTGACATTATCATTCAAGGACAAAATTCAGCTTGAGTGATTCTAGACTACAGACCACTCATACTTTTGAAGGTATCTGCAGCACATCACTCTGACAATGCACACAATCATGCTACAAAAATATATCAACCTAAATGTACATGCAGATATGTATTCCAGTGAAAATATATCCATGATACATAATTCACAGAGTAGTGTCTTTCAGGTTTAGTATAAAGCATGAAAGTGACTTACAGGTTTTTATGCAAAACAGACATTTTCAAGTTGACATAATGTTTCAAGTTTCCAAACAATGTGAAAATTGGTTAAACAATAAGCATTCAATGGTCCCTTGTGAACCACGTACCTTTCACATCAGTGTGGCTGGGTTTGAACAATTACTATTATATATACATTCTACTCTGAAATTTTTATAGTATGGAAAAGCTACATAATGTTTCCTAATTAGATACTTAACAACACTGATTAAAATATATATAAAGTTAACAAACATGAAAGGAATATGATAATCTACAAAGTAGTATTTATATGCTTCCAACAAGAAGCAGAAGTTCTTTGCTTGCAGACAGTTGTGCAAACTAGTAACACATGACGCCTATGGAATATGCAACATCAGACGCATCTACCCTGAATGACTTCATTCACTGAACTTGAAATTGCAAGTTTTGGGCTTTAGTATCTAAATGGGTTTTGAGACTACAATACAAGACTGAAGCACCAATTTTTCTTTTTCTTTTTTTCCCTTCTTTTTTCCTTTTTCTTTCTTTCTTTTTTTTCTTTTTCTTTTTTCTTTTCCCTAACTACAGTTACTTTAAAGCTGACAATACCAAGAAAGGCAGTAGATATGAGGGTAGAAGTCTTGGGTTAGAAGTTTCGCTCTCTCTCTCTTTCTCTTTCTTCAACTTTTAATTTGTTCATAGGTTCAGTTTCATTTTGTTTAAAGTGTTGAAATTGATTAATTTTTCCACTTCAGTGTAAGACAAAGAAAGCCTCAACTCACGGGAGGAAAACTTGTAGGTATCCTATTTTTTTTTTATTTTCAATGCTTCCACTGATTTCTCTCTGACAAGAAAATAAGATGCATAATAAACAATTTTAAAATGTGTTATTAATATAATGGCGTTAGTAACAGCTTTGAACTGAATGCAATTGGAGTGTTTAGTATCTTAACATACATACATCATTTACATTTATCAATATGGCCAGATTATTGCCAATGCCAGAACCAAAAATAAAACTATATTCATTAAATTATAATTTCATGTGTTAATTCAGAGCAAATTCTAAGCAACAAATTCCAGTCTTTAATGCCATGAGTATGAAAACATACCCACGTAGAAATGGATATCTACAAGTTCAGATCAAGATATGATTACACGGTTACATCAAATTTTACCTTGAAATCAATTCCATACAATCAAAAACATAAAAATATAATGAGTAACCATCAGTAATACTATTTTTTCCTTGTCCTACAGTTCCACTTTATCCTGAGGGCTTTGGTGGGGGTTCAATGATTTATTTATGCATATTAAAAAATTCCTGTAGTAGTCCTAACTGCTACAGAGTATATTTTAGGGTGGTGTATGTCGGGGTAGGCAGCAGGGGATTCCTATCAATTAGCCAGTTATGATAGTCTTATAAGCACTCAAACTTCCATTTTGTCATTTATTTCTACGATTGCCAGTCAAAAATGAGAAGTTTTCTGTTATTGAGAAATTAAATAATAATAAATACCATAAACTTATAATTTAACCATTCAGTCCATAAAATGATGGCTACTTAAGGTCCTTTCACATCTTGTTGAATTTTTATCTTACATAAAGAAAACAGCAATACAAAATGTTCTGCAAATTTTTCATCCAGAATTCATTTGTGAATTACAGGAAAAACTACCAAATGGATTAGCCATTTCTTGAACAATCCATGGTGTATGGTTTTCAGTTATGTGACTTTACAATAAAATTTAACCTCCTTTCTCAAACATTTATGATCATTAAAAATCATCTGTTCAGATTCCAATTAAGGTTGAAAATTTTTAAACATATATTTCTAACTTCCAAATAAATAATTTGTCACATGCACAGGGCATCTATATCATACGGTCTCTGAACTTAATAATCTCAAATGCCCTGCACCACATAGGGATCCACTGTCTTATAAGGTGTATGTAAGAATGTCAAGGAAAAAATGGAGTGTTCAAAGATATTAGTTTTTCTTGTAATTTTGCAATTGCAAACCTGACAGGCATATCCAAACATCCTGTATCTAATATACATTTGTCAGGCACTCAAACTTTCTCTCATTCTCTTTCATGCTCACAGCTGTTTGATTGATATAACTGGTATTTTTAACTTTTATTTTTATAATCAAAGAGTTTTTACTTCTTTTTCAATCGTTACTGAATGTTTATATGATATATATTCACAGAAACTTGTGGAAGGCGTGAATTTTAAACAGATGTTTTATTTGGTTGTTTATTTTTAAATGTAAGATTTTTCTCTATATAATATATACAAAGTCTATGCGCTTCACGAAGTACAACCACACAAAATATTGTTTATAAACAAGAAGGGGTTTATTTCTCTCATCTATTTCATAGCACTTTTTAGCTCCATGTTGTTTTCTTCTACACACATGTCACTGCAGAAGTGAAGGTTTCTAAGAGAACTGACCAATATTGTAGCAATCCAATATCACTGTTCACCATTACCATTGGCAGCTCTCTTTTTCAACTCCATATGCATGACAATATTTGTAACAATGGAGACAAGAGCTACTTTCTCATGTTACTAAGGGGAGAACCAGAGACCAACATCCAGGCTTACAGTAGACATGCTTGCTTGAGGAAACAACCTCAGAAAAAGGTGATAACTTTATTGTTGTTGTCATCATTGCTGCTATTGTTGTTGGCTTCACACTCCCCATACTCACGCTCTCACTGGTAACATCAATGGGACAGACCGACCAGAGTACATGCAATAAGACAAGCAACTGTCAGTAATGGTGTACAAAAACAAAAATACATACTGTTATGTACATATTATTTTATACTTCTTAACACAGCAAGAATGGTGAGATAACTCCTGCCCTCTCTTCCTTCTTAAAAATGTTTATAGGCTTGTAAAACTAATTAATATTCGCTAATGTTTTAAGAGGTTTCAACATATTATCTAAATAAGGAATATGTCAGATTTAACTAACCTTTTTCTTTCTTTCACAGAATATGAAGCATACATCAACACATAAACGATCAGGATAAAATGATAATCTAAATTTCAGTATAAGACTTTGGAAATTTTGGATACTGATGAAAATGTGTTAAGCTTGGTGATAATGTTTGATCGGGCCTATATTCACTTCAACAAATATGGTAACAAACACAATTTCCAATACAAGGCTGAAGTGTGTCCTATACAACCTAATGAACAGCATCTGTACAGCATACAAGTAACCATTTGGTGTGCAGTATATGTGTCTGGAGTAATAACAGAAGTGGCTGACTATTACAGAATATTCTAACTGATATGTGGTTAAGTTGGAAAGTTTCGTCAGTAATGTGCTGTGAAAACATTGGATAAGTGATAAGCAATGCCTAATTCAAACAGGATGGTGCAATTATGCATAGCAAGACAACATTCTACAAGGACACTTCACTGCAGGTGGTGGAAGCACTGCTTGGCCAGCACAAACATTAAAATTAATGGTCCCCAAACTATTTTCTTTAGGGTTATTTAAGTCCAATGTGTTTGTAAATAATTCACAAATAACTGTAGGATAAAACAATTGAATCGTTTTAGATGTAAAGAGAATTAATTAGTGACTTATTACAAATGATGCAGAACTTCAAGGAAAGGTTAAAACAACATTTAAAGTGTAATGAAGTGTGAAATAATATAAATAACCAGGTACAGTTTACATACACACACACACACACATTGTTTATTACATTCCACATGTTTTCGCTCATTAGCCAACACCAGGGATAACATCAATGTCAAGAAAAGATTTTCAGTACCATTAAATAAATGTATGACCTACATATTTGTATAAAATGTACCTGGTCAGTTGTATTACTTTATAAAATTTGTGTACATAGTAATGATGTATCACAAAACTGTCACTGATTAACAAGCAGAACTGGTCCACACTTATGAGAATGCACCTTGGAGTGTACTCAAGACTAATGCAGCAGTTAGGGTTAACAAAATTTGTAAGTTGTAACAATGTAATCCTAAGTATATACATGTTACGATCTGCCTGCTTTCATAGTTGTCTTAATGTTAGTGTTACCCCTGCTGATGGCTAATGGGCTGCAATGTGTTAGATTGTAAATAAACACTTTAAGCATATGAATAAAATGTACCTGGTTGGTTATATTTATTTCATTAAATTGGTGTGCACATTAGTACTGTTATACACAATTGTAATGAAGGGTTAAGACTGTTTTTAACAAATAAAAATGGACAATAAACTTAATTCATCTTAGAGCAATGTGTTCAAAAGCATCTGAACCTAGTGGTGCACCCTGCATGTACAGTACTAATCAACAACTAAAATATTCTAAATCATTGATCCTTGAAGATGAAGGTATTATGGTCCTTCAAATTGTTGGGAACCACTCCACCAGCAATGCAACATTGTATCCCAGAAGACATGAATCCTCTGAATCACCACTATGAGAACACCCCCCCCCCAAAAAAAGACACTTTCTATTAAATTAGGACAGATACACACAGAAGTGCATGCCACTAGTTCAGTTTCCTTTACCTTGTGTCCAGTAAAATTTGAAGATCAGCTTTCTTCAAATATGTGTGTGTGTGTGTGTCTATATGCAGTTCTATCCATTACTTCACATTAATGTGGAACAAAGTTTCTTACTCTCAGGTTATAACAAATACTGAAGGTACCTAAACATCATGTATTCAGGAGAATACATAATGTAAATCCAAGATGGAGGACAGTTGATAATGGAGCACTATGCATTTGTATTCCTCACATGATAATCTAACAGTATTCAAAGGTTAGTTAATTCATGTAGTACATGTTAGTTTTTAATTTGTCACATTTCAGAGAGAGTAGCTATCTTCACCCTCCTATACAAATCTGAAGGAAAGTATAAGACTTACCACTTAAGAAATAAATTTGTAAATATATGAAAGCAACTGCATATTATCACAAAAAATATCTTGAACATAATAACACTTGATACAGTAAATAGTGTAATTAATATAACTACCCCAACATAATCAGCAATAATAGTTTCAAAAGAGTTTATTCTTCTTTGGCACATCACAATGAGTTTTGGATATTTTCTCACCATAACTTAGGATGGCAAGAGGAATAGTGTATGAGTTGCAATATGCTGAAATGTGATAAGGATTGTGTGAATATAGTATAAAGTGAAGTGTAACTATATACAACATGCAGTTTGCAAGACTCATTAATATGTAGGCTATCTACTTCAGTTTACAAAAAGGATGCAATACAGTGCTACAGCTACAATAAAAAAGCAAAATGAAACATCTTGCAGTAGGAGGCAATTTTGATTTACAGTTTTGAGGTGCTATAAAAAATATTAACCTTCCCTGTTAAAATGTTCTGGAAGGATGTTTTATAAGGCTGTAAATAATAAAAGTGTATTGTAGAACGATTTTTATTACACACCCAAAGATCCACAGCTTTCACACTTCTAACCATGACACATATAATTTAATTGGACTGCACACCATTTACTTGCATTTAGCCCCACATGCCTTTTGGGTGTGTGCATGTGTGTAATTAATTTCAATTTAAAAATAAAACCTTCAAGCCCGAAAAACTGTATATAAAATAATAAATACATGAATTACTGAAAGTAAATTAGTTCTTTTTATAATTATGAAAACCAAACATGGTAGAATTTCAGTCTCAATATGTTAACGAAAGTTAAAAATTTAAACGTTAGTGACTTTATGCATGAAATAATATAAATACTTAAACATAAATCTTGGACCAGTTAATCCTTCATTAAAATTGTTTCAATAAATAGGCATTCTATTGAACAAAACTGGGTCAGGCTAGTATCATGAAGGCAATATCAGTCATGCCTTGATTTTTTGTATAATATTCCCAGCAATTATTACATGCCCTTCATATAGAAATCATAAAGTCATATAATTTTGTTACTTTACATGGTATGGCAAATTTAGTGTGGCAATAAACATCAAAAGAACACAAATGCTTCCATTTTTAAGCATGTTTCTATTAATGCTAAAAATAAATATAAAGATGGTATTACATGTACACCGGAGCCAGGATAGCGTAGTCAGTATAGCGACTCGCTACAGGCTGGACGGTCCAGGGATCGAATCCCAATGGGGGTGAGATTTTCCACACCTGTCCAGACAGGCTCTGAGGCCTACTCAGCCTCCTATACAATGGGTACAGGGTCTTTCCCAGGAGTAAAGCAGCTGAGGCGTGGCGTTGACCACCCACCCCCATCTGGCGCTGAGGCTACTCCCCCTCTGGGCCTTTGTGGCCTGTTCTAGAGTGAACTTTACCTTTTACATTTACTTTGTTACATGTACACAACAGTCTAAATTGTAAAATGTAAGATTTAAAATTTGAGTGGTAATCCACATGAATTTTTCATTTTTATCTGGGCTTCTGAGTTCTGGTGGAAAAGTCTGCAGATGTTTCAGAGGGTCACACACTTCCATCTTCTGGGTAGAAGTGATGACAGTGAATGATATGGTTTATATAGGAAATGGTGTACAGGGGAAAGGTGATGTTCAGAACAGGAATAATCCTGAGGACATGTGTGAATCCTCAACAAAACCGCTTTACAAATTTCAAATCTTACACAGGAATAAAACTTTTAACACCTAAAAAGAGGTGGAATAAGAAACTGGAGGGCGGGGGGATTATAAGACCCTACTCAAAGGGAAGGAAGTCGTCAAGTGTATGGGAGCTGAGAACAACTCAAATACATCCTAAACATCCTAAACATCCTAAACATAGAATATACATTACTTAACTTTCTGACTTAATCTTGTATACTGACATAACTAAGCATACTGACACTGAACCACCTGAAAAAATGATGTGCCTATATTATGTAATAATACCAAATACCACAAAGACACAATGACAGATAGTTACAGCTCTCAGGGACCTCTCTGTGACTTTTCTCCTTCACAATTTCTAGACAAAGGCTAACCACCAATTCCACATCTGTTATTATAAGCAATGCATAAAACACAATTTCAACTGAATAAGCAAATGGTAGTCACAGAAATACATTTGAAAAAATGGTAACTTATCAGTTCATGTAATATGTAACACAGGTCAGTAGACAACATAAAACTCTGTGCACATCTATGGTCATAACACCATATGTGAAGTATGTCTACACAGTAACAATTAATATTTAGATATAGCGGAAAACAGTATATATTATTTTCTAAAAGTCACTCTATAAGAAACCCACACACAATACAGTAAAGAAATGCTGATCCCTTTAATTTTGTTACATAGAGCTGTTATGTAATATGCCTGTTATGAATTTGTCTGCATGATGATAATAACTGCTATGTTATTTCCAGTTAACAACAAATTTGATCATAAGACACTCAAACTTCATAATTTGTACTCTTTAGAAAATATCATTAGGGTAATAAGTACAAGTGTGATGAGAGGTGAGGGTACATATCACAAATGGGACAGAAGAAAAATGCTCAGAAAAGTTTAAACTAAAGGAAGGAGGTCAGTTTGGAGACCTAAGCATAAATGGGAGGTTAGTAATAAACTGGAACATATGGACAGGGTTTTGTAGACTGGACTCAGTTGGCTTATGATGAGGTCTAGTGGTGAAATCTTGTACACATGGTTGCAGAAAAAACAATGAGTAGCTGAGGAACCACTAGCTTCTCAAGGAGGTGTTTGTTCTATAGTGTTAATTAATCATAGTAAACTTTGCAATGTATTGGAATTATTCATACTGTGAGCAATACCAAGGCAAATAAATGGATTATAATTACCTATTTGCTATTTTTTTTATTTTAACACCTGTACTGTACATCTTTTATTATTTTGTATGATGACCAACCAATGCGCAATTAATTGACAAATTATTATACTGCTCCTACATGTATCGACACTGTTGTGTCATCCTCAGGGAGCTTGTAGTTAGTACTGTGCTAAGTTACACAAGTATGTCAATGCATTTGTTGGTAATATAATTTAAAATTTCACATATGTTTTATGCTGTTGAAATCTCAGTGTTAAAAATCTTTCCAACATTAAAATTGTCCTATTTATAATAAAATGATTTTGTTGTTATATTTCACAGGAAGTCCTGTGCGGTGGCTCTATATACAATCTGTAATAAATACGGACTTTATTAATGGATGTGTAAGTGTTATATCACAGATATGCAAGTACTACAACAACAGAACTTATTGATCAATGAGCAGAAGACTAATGAACCCAACCCACTATACATTCTAGCCAACATAACCAAAAACGTCACACAGCTCGACACACACCCAGACTCAGTACATACTAGGACAGTAAGATGACAGTATCAACATACAGTTCAGTCCATCATTAAATAAACAACTATGCTTGACCGATATGTGATATAACATTTATACATCCATTAATAAAGTCCGTATTTATTACAGATTGTATATACAGCCACCACACAGGACTTCATGTAAATTATAACAACAAAATAATTTTATTATATATAGGACAATTTAATATCTTAAAGATTTTAAACAGTGAGATTTCAACAGCATAAAACATACGTGAAATTTTAAATTATATTACCAACAACTGCAATGACATACTTGTGTGACTTAGCAAGGTAGTAACTAAGAGCTCCCCGAGGATGACACAATTGTGTCAAAACCTGTAAGACGCAGTATAATAATTTGTCAATTAATTGTGCATTGGTTGGTCATTGTACTAAATAATAATAATAATAATAACAATAATAATAATAATAATAACAATAAATACTTATTTGCTGTTGACTTGGTGGTCTCATAGTTACAAACAATAAACATAACAACAAGCAATGGTAAAATAATCCTGTGTATTACAGGATATTATCTCAGTGATAGAAAATTGAAGCGTAAGTTCTTTAAACACTTTTTTGGCTTTTCATTCCAGATTTTTCACTTTTCCAGGTGTGCAGTCCCTAATTAACACAGAAGTTTTGTTATGTCAAAATCTCCATCCTCCCTTCCCTGTACAGAGCTGTCTGACCAATACTGCATTCAAATTCTATATACTAGAAGAAATGCAGACTTACTGACACAAACGGAATGCGCTACAAGAATATCATATGGATCATTTTTGGATGTGTAATTACCTGCTTCCTCTGTTAAAATTGAATTTACTGGAAGAGGTCCCTCACAACATATAAGGCAGGAGGATCATCGACTGACTGAGGTTGTTTATGGTTAGAATACCTACTGATTAGCAAATGATGGCTTCAGCAAGAGCAGGCGATGGACGATAAGTTCTCAGTCAGGCAATTTGCTAGTGAATGTGGGTATGTAGATGGTGATGGTGGTGTTGGTATTGAAGGAAGGCGGTTTGGGTTACTGCAGTTGAAACAGAAGTATCAGTACAGTAGTAATGGTGATCTAGGCTAGTGACTGGTGAGGGAATCTAGGCTAGCCAGAGAGCTGCGTCGAGACAGGCCGAGCGAGGGAGGCCCACTAACCAATGAGGTTGTTCCGAACAACTTGTACCAGCCAATCACAATGTTGGAAAGGTTCAGGTCATCCAACATAATCTGAGCAACACCCATGAAGACTTTCTTGCCTTCGATGCGACCATAATCACCCCAAACTGTCACCTATGGACAGAGAAACAAGCATTTGAACATGTGTAAGAAATATCACCCCATAACCACTTCTATTTCACAACTCACACATCTGAAGACTTTTAGCAGTTAACTATTTATGACCGTATATATTCAGCCTCAGAGACACAAGAACATGGTCAAGCGTGATGGTGGCAATGATGATGACAATGAAAATGACAATGACAACACATATGATCAACAGTAAACGCTTTTAAATTTTCCTCACACTGGTTATTGTAACTGATGTTTTTATTTTGCACAAAGGCATACATTAAATATTTTCTACTATTTCATTCAACATACAACAAATGCAATAAGTTCAATATAGTGTAAGTTCTAAGCCTTAAAATTAGGAATCTAACCACTCCTCTACTCATGTCAAACCAACATCAGATCACTGCCTGCCCAAAAACAACACAAAACAGAACAAAACAAGAGGGAGAGGGTTGTACTGCATGATCATCAAATCTATGAAAATCTGACCCCCTTTTATACTCACATTTTGTTTACTCTTTCTAAGTCATCATTAAGCCAGCACAAGCAACAGAAAAACCATAGAACTCCCCTGTTCTTTTACAAATATGTCAATATGACACATTTGACAGCATAAACATGCAGTTAAGCAGAAATCCTACAGGCAGGATATACTACACTTGTACTTCTGTGAGGTACCAGAACCACACCAAAAACACATAGATTTGCTCTCAGAATCACTGAAGGATAATGTACAGCTAGCATTAGAAAATCACTTGGAAGAGTACTCCCCACAACCATTACCTGTAATATGCAGCCTTGAAATGGTTCTCTGAAAGCTAATGGTTGTTGGTACAATGGATCCAGTGTTCTTCTTGCTGTTGGAGTCTTTGCTTTTGCTATGCACTTCTTCCCACTCACTAGGTATACTTTCACATATGGCGCTGTTAAAAAGGGAAATCTTGTATATATGCAATTCTGTATGCAACTAAGCAATAAATTAAACTCCAGATTATTTACTTACTCATCTTCACATGCAATAATGCTGACAGAGATGTGTAGTAATCCAGGAAACTTATAAGCCTTTATGTTTAATCATTATTTATCAATTTCAGTCAAACAACTGGGAATATGTCATTTTCAATTCTCCACAGCTGGTAATCACAACTCCATAATTAAACAAAACCATGTAAACTTAAATAAATACAGTTAAAATAAGTCTATATAATAATGCATGTCAAATCAACTTCCACCCTCTCCCAGACTAATAACAACAAAATTTACAAGACATATATTACTCTACTGAGTAAAATCTATGATGTAACAAAAAAGAATCTCAACTCCCTCTTAAAACAACTGGTTCTTTTCTGTTTTTAATGTGAATATATAATCTGTTATATAATTTAATTCCCACATTCGCTACACCTTTTTAAACATTTGCATTTCAAAACTGAACACGGATCCAAATTTTGTATGTATTATACTTGTAAACTTGTACATTCTGTAATTTGTTCCTTTTTGGGTAATTCCCCGGCGTCTCAGTTCTAATTGCCAACGTTTCGGAACTCACTATCGGTTCCATCTTCATAGGTAGGTCAATGAAGCACTTCATTGACAAGTCATACTTCATTGACCTGCTTATGAAGATGGAACCGATAGTGAGTTCCGAAACGTCGGCAATTAGAACTCAGACGCCGGGGAATTACCCAAAAAGGAACAAATTACATTTAGAACATGGCGAAAACTTAAAAACAAGAATTGTACATTCTGTTCTAAATTCATATTATTTCTTTTAATACAGAACACTATTTAAATTATATATATACAAAGAACTGGCAGTAAATATAATTCAGATTCCTAGAGAGCTGACTACATACAGTATGTGTCACTACAGCACTAAACCACATAACTTGCTTCTAAAATTTTAAGACACCTTTGTTTGCAGTATCACCACCACAAAAAAACTACACAATACCTCGGAAGAACATGAAAATTAGTAAAACAGACACTCTACATGACATATGGACTCCTGACATCCTTTACAAATTTTATAATGTAACACATTTCCCCTATTTTGAGCTTAGTAACATCACATGAACATACCATTTCACGTTTTCACCAGTATATATATATGCCTAAAAATTTGGATTCTTATCTATAGACAATACCATTAAATTTGTGTAGGGGTTTTAATGGATTTCTATTGAGCTTAGTGACTTCACATGAACATCCTATTTTGTATTTTCAGCAATGAATATGCCTGAAAATTGGGGTTTTAATGAATTTCTGTTGTGTTTGGTATGACATGATACTGCAATTATTCCTCCTGTTTTTATAATATGGACATTTGATTGAAACCATGACTGCAGCTCCTCCATAACCTTGTTAATTTTGTGTTTGAAGATACTTTCGTATTTTATGTAACCAACATGTTTTTATCATCTGCAAATAAAACTCTCTCTGCCTCATGAATATTAATAAAAGATAACTTACATAAAACAAAAATAAAGAAGAAATATATGTATTCTGTGCAGAATTCCTACTATCACTCTAGTTTATTGCAACAAACATTTTCAGTGTGATTGAAATGAACTGAACCGTAATTTTTTGTAGCACTTATAAGATACTGTGATTTACAATATATGCGTTCATTAATATTCCAATTAATTTTATGGCTCTAACCAGTGGAGTCCTATATTGTTGTCTATTGATCTCTCTTGCCTGAAACAATTCTGGGCCTTCATTAATATATTACCTCTTGACACACAAGATATAGTGGTATAATAAATTAGTTTCTCTAATATTTAAAACAAGGTAACAGGAATACTGGTCTATAATTTTGGGTGTAGTCTGTATCCACTGTTCTGACAAGTGGTAAAACTCCAGCGATACTCAACCAGTATGGAAAAATACCAGATTCAAAAGATACATTATACATACCAGCATATCATCAGTGTTGGAATCTATCAATGATAAAATGGAGTGTATTTTGAAGAAAGCAACCATGGTATAAATGAGGTACAAATCAAGCATGTGTCTGTAGAAACAGAGGTACACCAAAATAACTTCAGACAGGACAGCTGGTGTACCAGGCAATATTGAACCTGGCACCTTCCAAACATACATTAGAAGAATTTCCACTTGGGCAATCTTGCTTGGCAGAATTGTTTGAAGCCTGTGATTACAGTGTTTTTTGGACTTAATGTATGGACTGTGTATTTATATTCAGAGTGGGTTCATTATGTTTCATATATTACTACAACATGCAAACCATGTGTTAGAGCAAAATGGTTAGTTTGCCCACTTTCTTATTGGTAAGGCCTTGATTTCAAATCGTGGTCCAGAAACTAGCTATAAACTGAAAGTTTTGTAAGCCTCCAGGTTACCTGGCAATACTTTAGAGCCTTGCCGTGCTTGAAGGCCACGAGCTCGTATGACTTCCACTTCAAGGTAACCTTTCTGGTAGCACATGCTGAGCTGAATATCACCAAGTGCAGGTGCACCTAGAACCTGTCGACCCACCAGTTGACCCGGACCCAGCCCATCTATAAAATCTGAGAGTTGCCCACCATCCTGGGCTAACCGCAGTGACGGAGACCACCTGACACATAACACATGTATATTTAAATGCAAGAGAATATTATGCAAATTTATGGCAATGTAGAGGAATTAAAGTTTTTACAGTGACTAAATTGAATGTAGCCATCTTGCATAATTAAGAGAGTTTATGGAATAAAAGTCTGACATACCGGAGGCAGTTTCTGCCTCCATCATCAGAAAAAAACTAACTCCCTGACACACACGCTTTCTTGGAAAGTTGACAGTTGCTCATCTGATCAAGAAATTCCCCAAGTCTAATGGAGCTGAAGGTTTATTGGAGTGCTTGCAACAACCCATCATTGGATCCTATCCTGAAGCAGATGATTACTGCCCACACCCTCACTGTCTACAAGATACATACTGATTTCATCTTCGCATTAATGCCTGTATCTCCCAAGTGGTCCATTCTGCAGGTTTTCTAACCAAAATTGTGAATGTAGTTCCCATCATGTCATATGTACTGCCCATTTCATATTCCTTCATTTGATTAATCTAATAATATTTTGTAAAAAGTACAAATTATAAATGTCCTGAGTACTCAGGTGTTCTGGGATGATACTGAGTTGCTGGTTTAATGAGCTTCCAGTGTTCCAAAGGACCACAGTTCTTTCATCTTCAAGGGCCAAGGAGCCCAAGAAGAAGATCCTCATTATGCATTTTTCTCCATTTTCCCCTTACTCCTCTCTCTGATGTCAAAATATTCTCTGCAGTAGATTGCTGTCACACACTCTCAATTTATATGAGACCTGATGCTCTTGCAGTGGTGAATACGAAAAATACTGTCTTTTGGAGTGTGATACCATGAAATGTGGGAGAAGTTTACTACTGTTTGAAAAGATCTGGCTGCTTCTACATCAGGTCAGATGCCCTGACAAGGAAACAGCAGGTCCTTTGGAAATGTCAACACACTCCTGGTGATTGCAAGGTGTAATAAAAATTCCTTTTGACAAATTACAGAAAACACAACCTTCAGAACACTGGAGTTTTATTCCTACTGATACAACTGACTGCCCCAGAAGACTTACTACACTGTAAAATATGTTTATAATTCCATACTGAAAGACTGCTTGAGTGGAAATATGAATTAAATAACAATGATTATACAATAACTAAAATGCCTTTGATATGTATTTCAAATTTTAATATCTCAGTATGGAAGTGCCAATTGCCTGTTAAACAGTCAGTAACATGCGCAATGATAATTTACCACGTACAATTAATAATAAAAGTTGTCTTACAGACAACAAAAATTTGTTTGAAAGAGATACATTACAGAGAAACCAGTTTCTGTCATAAGAAATATGACATTAAAAACAGGATGTTTACAATTTATGCTATGAGATTATGTTACAAATAGTGAAATATGATGGATAACAAATCACCCAGGCCAACATTAAAATCACCCAGGATATTTTAGCACTTGAACATGTCACTGAAAGCCAAATGACTTCTGAAATATGTTTTCACATTTACGTACACAATCAGATGAGCATAATCTGTCATCACTGTGTTTCTCAGTTCCCTTGGCTGATGACCCTTTTCAGAGAAACTATATAAATGCTTCACTGCTTGTATTGAGTGTTGTGTGTGTGTGTGTGTGTGTGTGAGCACGTGCATGCATGTGCACACCTGCACACATTCAGTAATTTTGTTCTGTATTTCACATTTCTTAAAAGTTCCTCCCCCTTGTTAAGAAACAACTACAGTAACCACACACAGTCTCTGAAGCATTAGCAATTTGTATGTGTATGTGTATGTGTGTGTGTGTGTGTGTGCGTGCGTGTGTGTGTGCATGCAGTCTAGACTGAGCCTAGTTCCAAACTTTTAGTTTTTTCAACTTTCAAATAATGTTATGTGCAGGAGATTTGATAATGTCATTATTAAGCGTTTGTAGCATCCACTAGTAACATAACTCGATGACAAATTTCATGAAACTGTTACAGTAATTCATGGATTTTGTAACCAAATATGCAAACCAAACTTCATTAGATCAGTTACCATATTTATAATATTTAAAGTCACTGCAGTATAACGTGAAAAACAAAAATCTCTAACCGGTCATGCTTGCAGATGCCTATATAACATAGCTCCAGCACTGATAACAAAACAGAAATCTATACTTTGTAGCAGTGCCAAGTTAATATGTTTTATTTTAAAACAGTGCACTTTTTAAACTTAGACCACACAAAATGTATTATACTTGAGAAAATGGTTACATTGTGTCACTAAATTATTACAAGTGTTATGTCTAGAATATCTAACAATAACGTAGTAGAGATTTCCAGTTCATGCAGTTACCATTCTATGTTCATGATGGGACTAATTTTAGTGTGATCTCAAGCTAAATTTTTACAGTGGCTCCATTCATTTGACAGGTGCTGAAGAAGACAGACATTATTGGTCTGAAAGTCTCCACTTTCTGGAAACAAGGCTCTAATTTAAAACTGCACGAAAACTAATCTACTCTGTGTGTGTGTGTGTGTGTGTGTGAATGGATGTTACGAGTACCTTTAGTACTAATATCTTAAAGAGATGTAACAGAAACTTGCAGATCTTATGCTCTCTGTTCCTGGAGTGCAGATCAGTGTATCTACAATACCACACAAACATACAGACAGAACATCCAGTGATAACAACATTTAGACATGAGAGAGTCTATCATGACAATATGGAAGACTCAATATACAAACTCACACTCTTAATATGTAAACAACTGCCCACTGTTAGCCTTCAAAGGGCAATATGTGCAGTATGTCAGCTGTCAACTGTCAAGGTAGGGTACAATGGAATTGATACTATTAAACCATAAAGAAAAACACAAAAAAGTGCTTTTATTTGCAGATAAAGAGTGAAAGAGTGCTAAATAAAATCAGGCAGATTTTGTTCCAGCAAATCTGACATAAGGAACATACCAAAGGGAATGTAACAAAAGTTATCACCCATATGGATTATATATTTACTTTCAATTTGTGTTACACTAATGTCAGCAAATTTATCAAAAAAAAAAGTCTATCAGCAATAGGGAATAACATTACAAATAAAATATTGATATACTAATTTTAAACACTGTTAGTGATCAGTGTACTTTAATCTTTGATAAATGATACAATATCACACTACTAAACAATGCAAAACCAGTGTTCATTCTTTTTGGTCTGTATTTCATTTCCAATAAAAGAGATTAACTTTCAAGATAAAGTTTTGTGGGATTCCAGTCTTAATAATTATTTTCATGTATGAGAACTTGTATTTCTGCATTGAAAGTGAACTAAATGAAGCCATTCCCGACAGATAAAAAATAGCAAACAATAATTTATTAAAATCAAATGGTTCATTATTGACACAGTTTCAAATGGAAAGATGTCAAAAGGAAGTATCACATAAAAATAAAATTTAATTAGAATGACCGAGTTAAAATTCTGAATTTTAAATCTGAGTTTTGGGACCCTACCTTTGTCATCATCACTTTAACATAGTCAGAATGTTCATTTCATCAGTCATTATTATAAATAAGAAATATAATTACCAGAAAAAGCATTTACCCTTTTTGACTCATACAGGAAATAAGTTTTGATACATTCCTTCAACATTACTTCAAGGTAATCCAGAAGTCTAACTGTCAGCATTATTACAGAGTAGTACCAGAAGAATAAAAAAACACAATTGCACTTCATCAGCCTTTGAAAATACACATCTGTACTTCACATTACTCTATTTTTGGAAGATGCAGATTTGATGGTAGAAATTCTATTGACTCTATACCACCAAAGACTGGAGAAAAGTGCGTCATTTTTCTAATTTCTTCTTATACTTGCAACTGGTGAAGATTTCTATGAACTGCTTACAAAACCAAACGCACTGCCAATAACAGCATGCCTCAATGAAAATTTATGCAAATTTTGCTTTATGAAATAATGTGTAAATTTATGACACCATAAACTGAGACTCCTTAAGAATGTTTCAGAACATACATACAAACATAATTCATTTCAAAATTTAGGTATTAAAATATACCATATGGAAAGCTTAAAAAAATTCTTTGTATCAAGATTGTTTAAAGCAAAATCTTCAAGACATTTCAGCTTTGCTGACTCACATCTGGAATGTCTTTCAAGGTCTCATTGCTTGACACTGATCCTGAAACCAAACTAGATAAAGTATTCAATTAGAGCTTACAAACATGATAAAAAAACATAGTCATGCTAAAATTGCTTTAACATTAATGATTTTGGTCATAAAGGAAATCTTACATAATCTAATACTAAACAGCAACACTAACCACACAAGCGAGCAAAAGCCAGCAAGCACAGTGCAGGAGCATGCAAGCTGAAACACCTATTCAACCATGGAAGAAGCAGAGAGGAGGGATTAATGTATTAACTTCAGACAGTAGATAAAAGTGGTGACCTATAAAAAAAAACTATACTACATACTACTGTAAAATTGCATTACTTTTACTAAAGTTATGTTGTCAAAATTAATGGGAAAATATTATTTTTATATAATTTTGGGTGGGATCTGTTACTTTTATCATTCAAATATTATGTTCTAAATTAAATAGCAACTTAAAATATTTTTTTCTGAAATCATCACTGATCACTTAACAGCCCCTTAACTTTTGGTTCCATACAATTTAAAGGACTTTTATATTTCATTCAATATGCGCAGTAATGTTACAATATTTGTCTCCACCACCACATTTACAATGCCTCAAGAGGCAAAATCAGCCTCCTTTTCTGTAAGTAAATGAGAGTCCTTTTTCTGAAGAGTTATGGTGGACACAGCACAAAGATAACTAGTCTTTTCTATCACATATAGAAATTAATATTTTTAATGTTCTTCAGCAGAGGGATAAACTTCATCTTACAATGCATTATCTACTTGTACAACAGGAAATGTCTTCTTCATAAAACATGCTTAAATGACACATACTTTATCTATTCTATTATATTGTATTACTCCATACCCATAAGTGAATAAAACTTCACACTCTCTTCTCAACACTGAGTATGCAATTTTATACACACAATGTTTTCATGAGGTATATTTTGTAAGAATGTGCAGAAGTAATTGTCCATGCAGTAGGTGAAGTATGAATTTAAAAAAAGTTCAGGAGTTGCAGTATGTAAAGTGATACAAAATATTTACAATATATATAACATAACAGTCTTGTAAAGTGACCAATAGTATGTGACTGTCATAGAAGAAATAAGGCTTTCTAATATAAAATAAGTTTAATCAAATGTATACTGAGAACGGACAAGATCATATTTTCACATAAACATTTCCTACATGTTTCAGTCAAGTTCAGCCTTCTTCAGGGCATATGTACGTGACAAGGAAATAGTGTTACTATTGGCTTGATATTGTCAACATAGGCATAAAACTTCAGTGTGTCATAAACATACGTACTGTGTACATTAAAAAAATACAAAGTACAAAATTGTAAAATTTACAATACCAGAAATAATCAGGTATCCAGCAAAACTAGTAGTTAATTTATATACACCATCCACATGTTGCAGTCATCAGATACACTTACCATATGTCATACTGTCCATGTAAGCAATGATGTCACTACTGTCAAATGAACCAATAAAATTATGTGTAGGGTGAAGAAAGAGAAACCAACAAGATGCAACTAATCTGATGTTTATTGTCAAACGTCTATCTCAACATGTTTCGGGCATCATTATGCCCATCTTCAGGAGAACAAGACTGTGTAATACTGCATATGGTGTTCTGCACTGTAACAAGAGGGGGGAAAACTGTAAGATGTGAGAGCTGTAGTGTCTTTGTGTGGAGTAATGATTTGTAAACATAGCTGGGATTTCGTGTGTATGTGTGTATGCCGTGGTGTTTAATTGGTATCTAATCCGTATGTCTGTCATCAGATCTGGTGTATTGGGTGTGGGTGTTGTGATGTATGTGCTGCACCTGCTTGATGAGAGGTATGTGGTGTAGGTATTATTAGGTGCAGCCAGGGGGGAGTGTGCAGGTGATGGGTGGGGTGAGTACAGGTTGTGTTAGTATAGAGGGGAGTGGTGATTTAGTAATAGACCGAGTACATACCTGGTTGTGCTAGCTGTGGTTGTGTGGAGCTGTAACGCGAGCTGTGTGCACTGTGTAAAAGTTACTGTTCGACTAGCCGGATCATGTAGGAGGATGGGAGGAGTTGATGGCTAGCTGGAGCAGTGGATTAGGTTCGCCAGGGTTTTGTTCAGAAATGAGCCTTCTTGCTTTGTGGAGTGATTGTATAAAGCAATGCTTGTATGGGATTAATAGGAGATGTTCTTGAGGGGCTTGAGGAGGGTCATTGTTTTTTTTGTGGGACCATATTCGTGTTGATTGTTGAGGATATGGAGAGCATATGCACACTGTGGGTTGTTACTTTTGAGGTAGCGGGTGTGCTCCTTGTAGCGTTGCTTTAGACTCTGGCTAGTTTGGCCGACGTACGGATTTGATACCAACTAAACACCATGGCATACACACATACACACGAAATCCCAGCTATGTTAACAACTCATTATTCCACACAAAGACACTATGGCTCTCACATCTTACGATTTTTTCCCCTCTTGTTACAGTGCAGAACACGATATGCAGTAGAACACAGTCTTGTTCTCCTGAAGATGGGCATAATGGTGCCTGAAACATGTTGAGATAGATGTTTGACAATAAACATCAGATTAGTTGCATCTTGTTGGTTTCTCTCTCTTCAACCTACGTTCATGATGCACGGTCACAAGAGCCTAAAAAATAATTATGTGTGTTCTTGTTACAAATGTGTGCTGTCATGCATGTGGTTAAATGTTTTCTGTCTCCTGTGCATGTCATATACCTTAACATACCAGCCCTTTGTGACAAGTTATTCCATCCATTTCATTCACCAAATATGTTGGGACATGTTTAAAGTGTAAGTCACAATTTAGCTGAAAACCCTTAAACCTATAAATTGTGAGTCACAATTTAGCCATATCACATTATTCTCTGAAGATGGCTGAATTCAGCCATAATGTGTAGGAAATATAGATGTGAAAACAAAATCTTGTTTGTTCTCATTGCACATTCAGTGGTATTCTTTTTGGTATTAATGTGTAAACAGCAAATGATGGAAACAATTAAAATAAGATTTACCTTATTTTCAAAATGTAAGGTGTTAATACATGAAATATGCTGATACGTAAAATTTGATATATTGCTAAACAGGTGGCATAATGCCAATGATTTAATTAGCTGTAGCACTGATTTTCTGGACTGTGCTTCTAGTGGTTTCCTCAAACCCTTCAGCTAAATCAGAGAACATACTTTTAAAAAGGGTACAACAACTTCTTCTCCAGTTCATGACTGATTTTGCCATACATGATAAAGTCTCATCATATGACACTTCATTTTACATACTTTATACAGCTTACTCTTGATTTTACATAATTTCCACACTCTATACAGTGCTGTTTAATAACCCATGAAAAAGCAATAAAAGTTACTCCCAAATCCTAAGACTGTGAGAATGCAGGTTGTCAATTTCATAAACAGTTATAAGTAAACACTATCATTTGAAGACCAACAAAATGTAAACACTAAAGACAAGGAATGTATCTCATTTTTATATATTTTTACACAGCACAACCTGCACACATAACTTAAAGAAAGTGACTTGATTCTGCATTTATTACACTTAACTTACACTCACACTTATAGGTATGAACATCCCATTTCATACTAAAATAGAACATAAGCTAAACAAATCTAGCACAAATAAACAATTCTGAATAACTGCAATGAACACAGTTATTTATAATTCAAGCAAATGGTTTTTTTTTGTGTAAGTTGGAGCATAGTATATTGATAAGATGGGATGCAAGTTCTTGCGCGCATTGAGATAATGCATTGTATCAGTACAGTCTGTCAGGAAAACAATCTAACTTCACTTTAATCTGCTTAATATCTGCAAGTGTGATGGTGAAGCTAGTTGCTGATGATTATTCAAACCAGCCAACAAAGTAAAGTGTAAAAACTGAATCTGAATATAATCTTTCAGTTTGCTTTGCCCCAAGGAACTTGCAAAATGAAAGCACAATAGTGGTGAACCTGGAATACCTGGTTATTGAATTCCATACTAGTTAACATTCCTTGTAATGCTGCAGACAAACAGTTTATAAGAGAAGAAATTATATCACGACCTTTCAAGTGCATAAATGTCAATATCCTAATTATTGAGGATCCACGCTCGCAATATAAAAGTCATGTTCCAATCCAAATTTGTCATTTTTCCCTGCTCTCATACTGTCTTGTTTTTGTCTTGATTTATTTTTTCCTGGCGTGCTGTCATGACTGTGTTACTTACGTGGATCCCTCTGAACTAGAAATGCTGTTGAGACTGCTTGCACCAACCTCACCAGTGGTGAAGTTTTTAGAGGGTAGGTGGTGGCTTGTGGAGGGCGCAACGAAGGGGTTGTTGTGACATCGCAGTGGTGGAACCACTTCCTGTGACCGCTGAATACTCTTGCTGCTAGGGGAGCTACGGTTTCTAGTGCCACCTTCTGCAGGTACGAAAATATACAACCAAGAAAATAATAACACAAACAAACTTTTGTGTTTTCTTAACAAGCAAAATAGTTAGCAGAAGATAGGTTCTGTAGCTGTTAAATTAATATACAGGATAAACTTTAAAAGCAGTCAGGGTGGTACGGGAAATAAGCCTCTACAAGTCAACCGAATGAGAACACCAGCCAAATAATGGGATCCCACAAATTTATGTTTAGCTTTATAATTATTATAATTTTTCACATATTCAAATATGGCATAAAATCAAAAAAATATTATTTACATGTTTCCATAGCATACTTTGTCTAAGCAGATACACACACATGTAAATTCACTGCATTTGCTCATACTGGATGACTACACATTAACCACTGAAATTAACACCTACTAAGGTCAAGATTTTTGAGACTGTAAAATAATAAATAAACAAAACAACATGTTTGCCTTTCACTTCTGATACACAGTGTTTTGTTACAGGTTTTAATATACATGTGTCACACAAGATAAAATATTTCCCAGTGTTTTGTATTAGGGAAGAACACATGGATGTAACTGTTGAAAATCAAGTTCCATTCAGATAAAAAGAAATTCAGAGAATGTTTGCAGAGCTGTTGGAAATAATTACAAGTTTCAATTTTTATTCCAAATTTAGATTTCATATTATCTCTGATGCAAAAATTTATTGGACTACATAATAAAAATGCAACTTCAGCCCAGGTTAAAACCCGAAAATTGTGACTATATATTAAATTTAATTCACATTGTGAATATTTAGTAGCAGACCAAGAATATCTAGTGAAAATTATTAATGTGTCTTAGTCCAAGACATACTCTGCATAGCATAATGCAGCCATAAATGTAAGCACAGGCTACAATGAAAGCAACAAACAATATATGTGGTGCAATAAAGAAACATTGTGATGAAACATGTATTTTTCTGTAAAATAAAAGAAATGAATTTTGATGAAACATGTATTTTTCTGCAAGTTAATAGTTTTCTAGTGCAGCAGATCTCTACTCTTTCATGTAGTTCATTTCTGTTGGCAGGGTATTCTCATTTGCTTTTCTGAGACATATGTAATGATACTCACACATAATGGTGAACTTCTCCAAACATCTCAGCAGTGTTGCGAATGTCAGGGGAAAAGGGATGTGAGGTCATATTGGCATCAAGAAAAGGGCATGCATCTGAGACTAATGTGGCATTTTTAATTATGAAAAAAGTAATAAGCTACCAGTATCATATTTCAGAATCTGCTTTCTGCACCAAAAATATTTGCTGTTTGCACTTTTAGTTCTATGGTCTTACTTTCAATTCTTAGCTTATGAAGATGGGTCTATTTTATTCTTGAATTATGAATAGAGTACTGAAAGCTCAAAACTAAACAGATTTTCTCTTTTTATATATTTTTATTACTAAAGAGCAACTTCTTTGGAGTAACATAATTAAAAATGTTGCAAATTTAATTCCAGATTTCAGAGAATCCTCTGATCACCTTGCATTCATATAAAGTATACCAGCACTAATAAATACATAGGTAATGGTAACCAGTGAGTTACCTGTATATTATATCAGTAATATGCACTTTACATTGCTATAGAACTGTAGAGAATATACAGCTCACTTTTGCTACAACATGTATCAAGCTACCCAGTAAAAAAAGAAAGAAATTTCCTCCTAGTTATGATCAATAATTTTTTGTTCCATCTTCATCAAAAGCACCATTCATAAATAAAATAGATTCATTGACTGTAACCATTTGCCAAGATTTGTTTTATCACACACTATTACCTTATTGAAGTGAATTTTTGCCAATTTAAGTATACTGGCTATTGTATGGAATGAGACAGCATTTATGTTTAAATAAAACACATTTCTCTGAAAATGTGCCACGTAAATGGGAAGAAGGAAGAATCATCACTGACATTGTTAGATATGATGATACATGTTTTATGAAATACTGTATGTTTATTTTGAGCACGGTTACTGATATTGTGAATAAAACCGGCAGGAACTAGGGAAAAAATATGACAGGAAAAATAGGTAGGAAAGAAATCCTTACCTGGTGATTCAAGATGCTTATAATTTTTCCTTCTCTCCTCAAGAAACTCAAGTTACAGCACTATGGTGCTAACTGATCTACCTATAACTCCCTACATGGTACTACACTGCATGCCCTTATATATGATGCTAATATATAAATTGCTTGTCCTGGGTGTTACAAACCACTGAAGCACAACTCATGTCACCGACATTCTGTCAAGTTATAATCAACATTACTTCTGTTCAGTGCCAATAAAGGTGAAGTGCACACACACACACACACACACACACACACACACACACACACACACACACATATATATATATATATGCATATACCACATGTTCTGTTAAATTTTTGATACAGGAATATTAAAGAAATGTTACAATAATTTTTGGTATAATATCAAGCTGCAAACATTTCCTCAGTACATATAATCTCCTTATGAGTAATAACTGCTAATATAGGCCAGACAGATTATGAACAGTAATTATACTTGTTTAAACTGTGTTTTTCACTCACTGTTTAAGTATTATTATTATAACCTTACACACTTGCTCATACAATAAGTTTACTTTCTTAAACAAGTTGTTTTGGACAAGGAACAATATATACTGTTCTATCTTTTCATTTCATATACAGCTGTAACTCAAGTTAGTGGTGTGAAAATGTATTTTTTGTTATTTACTTCCTCAGAAAGGAAAAACAAGGGAGGCAATGTACGTATAAACATAACATTGAGGCGCTTCTGCATAACCACCGTTGCTGTGGAAAAGCAATAAGTATTACATATTCTGAGTGTGTGTCCATAGTCTTATTTATCCAGCATGCCATGTGCACATTCATAGTATATTGCCATATGTGGCAATGGAATTATTTTCAGAAAAAAATTTATTGAACAAAGAATGTGTTTTTCTCTCTACAACTTTTATTTGACACATCTCTCATTCTAAGAAGAACTGAGCGAGACATTATCATTAATGTGTATAGGGCTTCACATAAAGTACCGGTTTTTCTTGTCAGATTTTAATGAAACTTGTATTTTCTCAACTGCGTTTCAAAAAATTAAAGTACCAAATTTCACAAAAACCCATCTGGGGGGAATCATGTTGTTCCATGCAGTAGGACAGACATGACAAAGCTAATAGTTGCTTTTTGCAACTTTGAAAACATGCGTAAAAATTAAAGCAACTCTGATTTGTTGCATTAATAGAACATGATTTAGTAGCAATTACGATGATAATAAAATCAAATGTTAGCCAATTAGCACAAAATTAAGCACTACACTTACTGTAAGAAATTAGTCATTTGCTACCATAATTTAGTACCTCCAAATTACTGATCATGATTCGCATTCTATTCACAGCTCTGATCTAACAAGGATATGACAGAATGTTGCAAGTTAATGAGACAGTGCTTCTTGTGGTCAATACATTACATAAATAAACAACACTACAGAAACAATAGACAATACAAAATGCTTGATTCTATGTTTGTTAAGTAGCGAAGTGGACATTCAGCACAGCCAGCAGCACCTAATTATGATCACTAGCCCATAAATAGAGCACCCAGAAAAGCCACTACATTTTGCCACTACTAACACTTCTAAATGTGTATAACAATGTATAGTGACTTTAACCAACCATGGAAAGCCAGGAGGAGAAGCACCTTAATGAATATTAAGCAGTCATATTTAACAGTTACTTTCCTCCTGACAATGTGTTACATTTTAATATTTTCAGAACATATCTCACTAAATTTTGGAGTTATGGATAACTGAATATAAGTGGATTCGAAAATTCTGTAACATTTTTCCAAATGTTACGAATTTTAAGTACGGAACATGAAATATCATATTAGCTCTGTCTTAAACATATAATCAATGAATATAAAATTCACTTTCCACATAATTTAAAATAAAGTATTAAGAATCAAATTTATCATCTATCAGTGAATTACATTAACAAAGAAAATTACATATTTCAAAACATTCAGTACAAAATGTAATACATTGTCAAAGACGAAAATTTTATATAAATTTAGGAATAAGCATTCTGAGTTATGTTTGAATTGTTACTACTTTGAACACTGGTGGATGTCTACTTACTCCTCCAGACTTGCAGAGTGAATGGGATGGTTGGATGTGGAATTGGTGTAAGTGATGTCAGTCATTTTCAGTTATAAAAGCCTGTGAACCTTTATAACGAAGTGAGGTTTTAGAAGCTGGGAACTGCAAAAACAGTCATGTCTTTTGTCCCTAAAGACAGCATTGTTAGCTAAAAGGCAGTAATATTGTGTCCTCCATATCCCCATGTATCTACTACAAGGATGGATATATATTAATAGTGAAGTGGAAAAAGGTAAGGTAAGTGGATATGTAGCACTTAGAAAGGACAGTACTTCAAACTTTCAAAACTTGCAAGTTTAAAATAAAGGCATGATCAGTTTAATCACAGAAAATACTACGAAAATGAGACATACTGGAAGTAACCAAATGGTGTTAATGGAGCAAATATTAGATATGCTCAAATAATTGTAGCTGTATTTATTACAAATTTCGAATACTGTGATGTAGATAAGCACTCATAATAGAAGGCTGACAAATGTAAACTTAAAGTACTTAATGATACTGCTGCCACTATTGTCCATGAGGATGTGTTATACTGCACTATTTGAATAAACTCTGCTGCAAAAAAAAAGTTTTTATTCTTTTATTTGGCAAAGAATAGCAAGATGTATTATTGTTGTTGTTGTTATTATTATTATTATTATTATTATTCTTATTCCTGTTATCACCTTAATGCAGGGTATGTACAATTATGTACCTGAAACAAACCATGTTTCTAGGGTATATAGTGTTGCAGTTGTTCTGTATTTACAATTGTGCTATGTGTAATGTAATTTTGAATGTGAAATATGTTTTGTACTTATTATTATTATTATTCAATATTAATGCAGTAAGTAAATTTGAAGAGCAAACAGAATACAATGTCCATGACAGGGACTTCCTTGAGAGTTGATTTAATTCAATAATTGAGGATATTCCTTACTTACAGGACACAGATATTTAACATTATGTTTACAGAATCTCACCTTGGACCCTGACCTGGCCCATTTCTATCCCATTCACACACATTTGCACACCCTGTTTCTCTAAGACCTGATTTCATTTACCAAACACGTGACACAACCTCCAGATGTTATGGCTGATAAGGCAAAATATTTTATTTGTTATGTCCCACTTTCAAGGTGTGGCCTACAGACTGGCTATCCAGACCAGCGGGTTCTTGGTTTTCCTTAGCCCCTTGAGGAATATTACAGGATAATAAATGAAATTGGGCCATGACCAATTGCACATTCCCTCCTCAAACCACCATTCACCACTACGGTCACAGCTACTAGTATCAATGTGAACAGCTTCCCATTACAGAATAGTACTGTATAACACTTGGACATTAGAAGATTCATTCAGCCTACAGAATTATTTTTTTTTTCTATGCAGAGACTTATGTAGTGACTTTCCAGAAACAAAACTGGTCACTGTGTACCTGGCATCAGCCTATGCAACAGTTCAGTATAATGATCGGATTGGCAAATGACTGCATTAAAGAACTATTCCGTCCTCAATTCACCATCAGGTGTTGGTTTTTTTAAATATAATCTCAGCTACAGCATACAGGTTCCTCCCAAAATCCTCAATTTCAATGGGTTAAATGAACAATAAATAAATACATAAACACATAAAAATTTATTTCCTCATCTTTCCACCCCCACCCATTTTATTTGACATGTATGCTATATATGAAATACTGATAAGAATATAAAACCAGACACAATATTTTTTATTTTGTATGTGCAACTGTGAATCTGAACTTCACAGTGTGAGCATAAATCAAGCAGAGATGCAAAAAGCCCACACTCAGGACTTAGGATCAGCTGGTGTGCAGTAGTACAATTACCAGGCATTTCACTGTGATCCAGTATCTGGAAGTTTTATTTCAGATTCAGTATAAAACATCAGTTAAGGTCAACATTTTTATTGAAAGTACTAAATATATACTGCAAATGACAAACATTTTTAACTGTATTCTTTGAATACAACTGCAAATTTAGGGAAGCAGAATTATGGCAGTTTCAAATTAAAATAAACTTCTACCCAATACCATGTATGGCACCTCCTCTGAATCTGTATTTAGAACCTCAGCTGAATAATGAGATAGAAACATCTCATGAAAACCAAAGGGAAACTCAGAAGAATTACCTTAAAAAGCCACTGAATAATTTCTGCATTGAAATAAATAAATTGATTATTCACTGTGACAGGTTTAAAGTTTGAGGTACATTCCAGACCAACCTCCATTTCTGTAACTGATAAGTGACAAACATTGTATATTGTAAAGTTACATATAGCACACACTGGGGGTTCTGTAGAACAAAATAATTCCTAATAAAGTGAAAACTAATCAGAATCTTATAAACTTATTTGACAGCTACAGTCAACTTATCAGTTATCTATGACAGGCTACTGGATACGGTAGGTCCTGGAAAGGGTTATTTAGGAAAGGACAGTACTGTCGAACCTGTCTCCATCCTGTGAGCCCTCCCCATCACTTGACGCACTTGAGCCTTGTTTCACCAGGTGGCGTACGTCGTCTGGCAAAACCTCTTCGCTTCTATGGACGGTAAATGAAGTTTTGCCTTTACGCCCAAAACCTAATCTACGTTTGCGACCTGCAGGAGTTGCCACAGGGCAACAGAACAACAACAAAAACATCATCCATCAATAAGAGTATGGAACTGAAAGGGCAATGATTTTTACATAGACAAACAGCTTGGTAGTGTAGGTTCAAAAATATAACATGGATCTTGTCAAATTAAGAACAACACGAGTCAGCTTACAAATAATTACCTAAATAGGTACTTTATACAGAACAATTCCGTGCTAACTTATATACTCTTAAACTGAAACATAATACACAGATATTTCACCAAAGGGTTCAGTGACTGAAATTCATTATAACATACCCCAATTAAAAAAAAAAAAATAACGTATTGCACTACAGGGTTAGCAATATTCGGTAAACAAGCATAGCTTAACTATATAGTTCATTATGTTGTGTGACAAATACTGTCCATAACTTCTTGTTAGCTCACGTATCACATTAATGTAGCCCACATACATGGCAGAATAAGAGTAGAAACTGAAAAATAGTATTTGAGGGTTATAATAAGGACATTGTAGAACTAGAGATGAATAAGAAATTTCAGTAAAACATATTGTTGCACTTGTGTGCACACTATTTATGCCTGTCTAAATGCAATGAACTTCAACCCAGGATTTCCACTGTTACAAATTAGTTCACAAAGTACAGGTTTCAATGAATTCTTCTGCAGAGCAGTAGATTTAATCTTCTAAGAACAGAATAATATGTATAACTTAACTTAGGGACTAGAATCAGAATAATCATAATTCATTCTGTCAATACATTATAAAATTATGCACCCTTATCTAATACCAACCCAACTGTAAGTAGCCTATTTAATGGTAACCAAATTTAACGAACATATTTCATTGTAGAAGTAGAATAAACCTATATATACACATTCAACAAGGGTACCATTCTTCTTTGTTACCATTTGGGACATTATATATGCATTCACATTTATATCTTTAGCCAGAGCAAACAAATGGTTTGACAACTTTATATGTTTGTATCCCAAGACAGATCATGAGAAAGGTTTCAGAACAACTATTAAGAGTTATATCCAAAGTAAGAAGACTTTTACTAGTATCAACTCACAAAACTAATGTTCCTAACACAATGGAATATGTAAGCTTTGCTGCATATTATACAGACTTTGCACTGCTATGAATGTGTTTCTTTAAGATCAAGGATAAACTTCACCATCAAGACATTTAAGAATATGCAGAACACAGAGAAACTCAACTTTCAGTTTCAAGCAGACTGCATAGTAATGTAACATATTCTAACTCCCACTTAAGTTTGCCTCCTGTATTTTCCAGAATAACAACCTGGATTTTGATTTCTAAGGCCTTCTAAATATGTAGTTTGTTTCTGTCAAACTGTTATATAAGTTACCTCCAAGGTAAAAATTAAAAAAAAAAAAAAAAAAAATCCATTCTTTCTAGAGGCCTCAGAACTTAAGATTTATAATGTTCTTGAGGAAAAACAAGAAAGGTGATCTTGCAAAAATTTGTGGTATCATTGTCAAATATGTTTGAACATTTGAGAACATCAGCCAACAATCAAACTGTAAGTTTGTAGTAACTACACCAACTTAAATGACAAATGTACAAACTCATATAGCATGTGTGGAAGTTAGGCCTATAAGTAAATGTATTCTGAGGTTAATCAAGCACAGTTCCATGAAGATGTATGAAGGAGTGGAGGTATACTTTAACCTCAGAGGTATCAGATATGGAAATGAGTACCTGTCCTTGATGGAAATCAAACCATGTTCATCCAGCCCAGAGTCATCAACATGTGTTCATTTGATGAAGTATCTCCTTTTGTCATGATAAACTTTACTAAGGCCAGTGTCCCTTTGATAATACCATTGGTGAGAATATTGCAATGTTTTTTCTGGGACTTTCTGTACATGAAAGGCAAGCACAATAATTGCCCCTGCAACATACACAATGACATGCCAGGTAATAATTACATGCTTCTGGTTCTCAACCTGCTTCCTCCTCTGGAAGTACTGTGGGGGCTCTCCCAGTGACAGAGCCAGAGCATGAAGATAATCACGCACCTCCATACAGTGCCAAGGTTAAAAATGTGCGGTGCTTTACCTCCACTCCTTCAAGTGCTTATGTGGTTTGAAGTTCACGCATAGGAAAAATCAGAACTTCAGGCTGGAGAATTACAGTAGTTTACTGTGAATTCCTAAATTATAGCAGGAACCTTGCATTTCAGGAAAGTCACATTTAAATGTAAATGGTGAACGTATTCTTGGATCAAGCATAGATGTGTGTGTCCGAATGCTACTGAAAATTGGAGACCTCTTCTAATCCAGTTGCACGCATGCACGCACACAAACACACACACACACACACACACACACACACACACACACACACAGGCACACATATGCACAGGTACATACATACATACAGACACTGAACTACATAGAGGATATCACAAATGTTCAGTATCGCTGTTCACTGTTAATGGTAAGCTTGGCTTATTTTTTATGTTGACAAAAACACTGTCCAGAAACGTGAGATAGTGTACAAGCACAGAGTAAGAAAAGAATTCACATGTATAAAGAAATTAAGATCTGCCACTGAGTCTAAAAATATACAATGAATGCCACAGATGAATGGTTAGAATTGTGCTTTATATTCAGGAGGGCTCAGGTTTGAATCTCAACACAGAAATCAGCAATCCTGACGACTTCATGACTTCCCTGAAACCCTGTGACCATCCAAATCACCATAACACTCAACTGCTGGAATAGTTCAGCCACTGAGCATAACCTCCTCTCAGGGAATATCACGTGCTGATCCCTCAGAGACACAGTTGTGGACAGACAGACCAATTTATTCAGCATACTAGTTTGGAGACAAATCACTAAGTCTCTTAACACTGATTATTAATTTTCTTGTTACACAATGGGTATCAGTTATGAGCTGCACTGAATATTTTACCACTACCAAGTCTTGATTGATAGTATTGTTCTTCTAGTTTGGCACACAAGAGGGCACAAAACCAATTGTTTTCCAAACCCAGCTTGCGTTGGATTCCAGATCACTCACTCTCTCGTAAAACTGATGTAATTTTTGTGCTATGGCCGAAAGTGCAAATCATTGTTTTATAGTAGGGATTAGAGTCACAAAAGCTGCCACTAACCCTCAGCTAGAGTAGCTGAATTCCTCCTCACAACAAATAAGGGCATAAACCAAACAATAACACTTTACTCATGAGGTCTTATGGCCTTGACGTTTGTACCTTCTAGTTTGGCACTTAAACCTTGATCCAATGTGTCATTATCCATTTCACTTGTATGCTAATAAATTTATAATTAATTCAGCCAACTGTACTTACCTACCTAACCACTGAGCATATGTGACCTGGACTTGAACCAAGGACCACCAGTAACAGGCCTTTAGGCAAATATTGGAAAAGAATTTTAAAATAACTTACCACCATGTCATCCACATCCTTGTCCTTTCCATACAATCATTATACCAGTTGACACTATGCAACTATGGAGTTAAAGAAGTGTCATTAAGTGACATAAACTTCAATAAACCACTGATCTATAATGTGTGTGTGAAAAGTATGGTTTTGGTTTCATTCACCTTAATCTTTGAGTCTGATATCAAGACAACTTATGCAAAGAGTGCAGATCAAAGTCTGACCTCTACACTGCAGCAAAAAAGATACGAATCATACATCAACTGTTCATAAACAAAGGATAAATGATTTACATTATTCAAATGAAAAATAGTCATAGTTTAATGGAAATTTTAGATTATAATGCTATTCTTTACAAAATATAAAACCAAGATATGACCTGCTTGACTAAACTGACTTTGCCAGTCAACTGCAATTATTTTAATACCTGTGCTAACTTAAAGTAGCCAGGCTGTGACAATAAAAAAACACTTCCATCGCCAAGGTTAAGAACGCATGAATCTATACCTCTGTTCTCTCATACTCTATAATGGTATTATGCTTAATCAAGCAAAGGGACAACTTCACATTACTTTACCTTTATGGACTAATAATGGGTGAGACTGTACTGCATAAGGTAAGAGTCCAAAATACTTATTCAGAGCATTATGATTTCCTGCCTATTATGCAAGTACATTAATACTGAATTATCTTATCTCTGGTGAGAAGCAAAATTCATGTAACTGATCTCAGAAACATACAATGACATAAAAACATGCACAGTGAATGATATTAATGATCTACATATATGAACAAAAATTTATAAAGTCATTAAATAAAAAAATTAGCCATAGGTGTTAAAGGTGTTTAACCACTCACATAATGAATGGCTACTTGAAATGATGTAAGAACATCACGAAACTTTAGATATTGGTGTGAAACAAATACAAAGGAATGTGTGTCACAATGTTTTACTTCATGCAGAAAAATAAATGGTACTGTGAGAACAAACCTAAAAATTTATAACAGGAAGGGCCACAATTCTAGGATGAATAAGGCACGCAGGCACTGTCTGTATCTCTAAGAAGACGAAATATATCCATAATGCAGAGCAGTTCAGAAGCCTCCAGAATGTATATATATCACAAATGTTGTAAATATGGAAGGAAATAAATATATTCTTGTCCTTTGAGATTATTCATTATTATTCATGCTTGTTAATGTCAAAAATTAAAAACATTCAGATGGAGTGGGTGACCTTATGTGTAAAACCTTAGGTTAAATAACGCTATTTTCCAGTATAATGGCTAATGTAGAGTGAATAAGTCTGTTCACATTGGTAATCCAGAATGCACACACAGAATTCTTGGATATAAAATTAGAGCACTATAAAGTTATTTAAGCATCTATATCACTCTCAGTTTTGAATGAATCTCACTATTTACCCAGCCAGTATTGATGCCCATGTGGGTACACTGCATACACTTGTGCATGTGCACGCTAACAAAAACCCCATCATTGTGGACTAAATCAATGTATAGTTTGATATGGAATGACACACTTGCCTTTGTAACATATTCCAAAGTTATATTATTTAGTTTCACATTCATCATGCTACATACATCTATACAGATATGCAACATACCTTCCCCTACACACCATTCTATTTGTGAGAATTACAGTGCCTTACTTACTTACTCCATGGTGCAGAGTCCTTCTTGAGAAGCTAACTGGTTTGCAGCTAGTCAGGAAATTCCCCGCATTTCACGGAACCCGAAGGTTCATTACCGCACTCACAAGCGTCC